>Ga0209336_10000001_pt1 | contig 293090 bp, 374 predicted proteins | sample LinPmetageLP32_FD_184042 | JGI IMG/M metagenome (GOLD analysis project Ga0209336, IMG submission 184042) | Marine viral communities from the Pacific Ocean - LP-32 (SPAdes) (version 2) | ecosystem: Environmental > Aquatic > Marine > Oceanic | place: Pacific Ocean | collected 2009-08-23
GAAGAAAAGATTTTCTGGAAGGTAGCAGACAAGTTTAAAGAGAACACAGAAAAAGCAGAATGGGTAGAACGTAATGGTGTTGAATTACAGTATGATCTAGATTACCATTTAGGTAGACATGGTTTCATATATGCTGATCTCAACGACGATCAATATACTGATTATGTATTAAACTTCTACGAACATGAAGAAGAATGGAAATAAGTGAAAGAAGTAATATTGTATGAATCCCAATTGGGAGATGTAGGTGATCCTGATGATTATGCTCGTGCTATGATTGCGGCATGGGAGGATAGCGAAGCTGGGCGTTGGGCAAAAGATCATGTTAAAGTAAGAAAAATTTGGTATGCAAACAATGACGTTATAAATGATTGGGCACAACGTGATAAACAAACTCACATTGTTACATACACAGTTAAAATAATTGCAGAAATGAATGAAGAAGATTATACATATTATACATTGAAATGGAATAGTAAACTTGAAAATATTAATTAGTGGTGGATTAGGTTTTATAGGACACGAAATAGTACGTTGTCTTAAAGATCATGATGTTATGGTTATTGATTCAATGACTAATTATGATTTTATTCCTCTAGATCAAATGTTAAAGTTATTTCAAATGCGACAAAGTGATTTACGGAATCAAGTTCCAACCAGACGAATAGATATACGAGATCGTAATACTACTCAAAAGTGTTTCGACGATTTTCAACCTGATGTAGTAATACATCTAGCATCATATCCAAGACAAAAAGTTGTACAACAAAATCCTAGCATAGCTTCGGAAGTTATGTCAACAGGATTAATAAACCTTTTAGAAGCAAGTAAAGGTAATGTTAGTAAATTTGTTTATATATCAAGTTCAATGGTTTATGGTGACTTTGATGATATGGTCACTGAAAAACACAAATGTAATCCACGCGGTCAATATGCTATTATGAAATACATGGGTGAGAAGTTAGTTGAAGACTATAAGAAACATTTTGATTATACTATCATTCGTCCAAGTGCAGTATATGGTCCTAGAGATGTTGAGGATCGAGTATTAAGTAAATTTGTGCTTGGAGCATTACGTGGTCAATCACTACAGGTTAAAGGAGTTAACGAAATACTGGACTTTACCTATGTCACTGACACGGCACAGGGTATTGCACTAGCAAGTACTCAAGCCTGTAAGCATGATATATATAATATTACCAAATGTGATAATAAGCCAGTGACCTTAGGAGAGGCGGCCAATCGTGTGATAGAAATAGTTGGGCAGGGAGATTGGTTAGAGTATTCAAAAGATCCAAACTTTCCTAGTAGAGGTAGATTAGATATAACAAGAGCAATTAGAGACTTAGGATATAATCCAACAGTTGATTTTGATACAGGATGTAAACTTTATATTGACTGGATGCGTGACAAGTATGATACCATTTATAAATCTTAGAAAACAATATCAAACTATACGTGAAGAAATTCTACACGTTACTGATCTGGTACTCAGTGGTGGCGTACTTATGAATGGTCCGTATACCGCAAGTTTTGAAGAACAATTGGGTAAACGCATAGGATTAGAACACGTAATTACAGTACATAGTGGCACACAGGCATTAGAAATGATAGCTCAATATCATAAGTATCAAAATGAAACATTTAGTCCTGACACTGATCTAACTGTATTGGTTCCTGCGTTAACTTATCCAGCAACCATTAATGCGTGGATGCGAGCAGGTTGGAATGTAATCATTGGCGATGTAGACAGACGAGGTAATTTAGATTTAAGAAATATTCCTGATAAACAAACTTTTGATGCAATATGTACAGTTGGTTTGTATGGACATCCAGTTTGGGAACAGGTAAGCGGTAGTGATGGAGACTGGATACGTTTTAAAATTTTAGTCGAAGATGCCGCCCAACACTGGCTAGCAGAAGATCAAGTTGAACTACCGGTTATGAAAGCAATAAGTTTTGATCCAATGAAAAATTTAAACAACTATGGTAATGGTGGTGCTATTGCTACATTTGATTCTGAATCAGAAAACTGGTTTCGCAGTTATAGAGAAAATGGTAAACCAGACTGGTCAGTTGACGGAACCAATAGTAGAATGAGCGAAATTGATTGTGCTCAAATGATTGTTAAACTTAAACATCTAGATGATTGGCAAGAAAGACGTCAGGAAATAGCCAGACACTATCTAGAACGTTTTAGCCATTACGAAGAAATCAGATGTTTGATTGATGACAAAAGTGTACATCAACATGGTTTACAAAAATTTGTTATTGAAGTAGGTAACAGAAATCACATTGTTTCGGATCTACGAAATAGTGGTGTTGAATGTAAGATACACTATGAAAGACCGTTGCATGAAGAAGCATTATATAGCGAATGGCCGAATCCAGGACCATTAAGTATTGCTAGTATATTAAGCAGACGTGTAATAAGTTTACCGTTTTATCCTGAATTGACTGATAATGAAATTGAATATATTGCTGATCAAGTTGTTAATCATGCAACGAAGTAAAATATTCAGATAACCACTCCCAATCGTAACTAAGTTTTAACTTATCAAAGTCACCTTTGACTCGTTCATAATAGACAACAGCATCTTTGGCGCCTTGTTTTGACCATTCACCGTTTGTTCCGCTACCTTTGGTTTGCCACACTCTCAATCTATATTCTGTTTCGATATCAGCACGAGTTTGAAGATGATTTTGAAGTTTTAATACTTCACGAAATGCTGAACGCCATGCCATGAATTTATCATCTGCATAGTTAGCAACACCACTTAGTATAGGAACAACTTCGTGAGCTTGATCAAGTGTAAAATCTAAACCTGGTCCAGTATTAGATAGTACTAATTTTTTATTGTATGCTATCATGGCCATGTGACCATACTCTAATCCGTTAATAGGATTTTTTGCATGGAATATATAGTGTTTTGGCTGTTGCCAGTAGTCTGGTTGCCACCAAAAATCAAAATTTTCGTCTATTTTAAGCTTCGCAAACACTGAAAAGAACCACGGGGTACTACTGACCTTAGCCGCGGCCTGATAAGCGTGTATACGACCTTGTACGCCGGTTATACGGTGTAAATTGTTGCTGTTTTTTGCTAATATTTGTGATAAATGTTCATAATTTTCGTCAGCGTTTACTTCTCCGTTATCAATAAACACCACATCTAGAGGCCGAGACGGATATGCAAAATAATCCTGTAAATGATCATAATCATATATTTGAGTAGTAATTTGGCTTGTTGCTTGTCTGGGTATTAGACTAATTGATCGTGATTTATTGAGACTGACCACGCAAGGATCTTTCCATAATTGAGGATCATATTGTGTAACAGCTGGTGTGTCAGTGACCAAAGCATAAGGTGTTTCAATGGATGTTTTTATTGCTGATACTAGATCATCACCGACATATTTAATATATTGAGGATGTAACCTTTTAACTCCGTTGAGTTGCCAATTAATGTCTTGGTATAGATCAATACGTTCTGGATTCTGTTGTTTAAAGTTGTCAGTGGGGACCAGAAATGTATCTCCAAGTTTTTGTTGTCCACTAGACCAACAGTGTATTTGATAACTTTCCCAAGGAGCAGGCTCCCAATCAAAATCAAAATTAGTATAGTCACAACAGGTAGCAATTAACCAAAACTTTCTCGTTCTACTCTGATCTGCGGCTTTACGCATTGCATTAAGATGTGTGGTCCATCGTAAAACTTTAGCATGTGGATAACGCTCTGTTAAATACTGTAGGTTGGAACTATGTCCGCCCATGTCCATTATGAATATATCAAACATTAAACTTTACTTAGAAAATAATAATAATTATAACTTAAAGAATAAGCAAAGTCAAGAGTACAGTGCACCATACGTACGACCGTGTGCATTAGATACATTTTTAACCCAGCATCAGCTTGACTACCAGCGTGTTGCCTTTGATGATTGTGATTATAATACATGGTATCCAGTTAACATATATTTCTTTGACTTTGACTGTGACTACTTTACTTACTTCGATGTCTTGACCCTAGACAAAATTCGTAACAAGAAACTTAGAGTATTGTTTATCTATAGTGAACCAGACGATCCTTTTGCCATTAACAAAAGACTGGATGAACTATGTAACCAACATAATATAGATAGACAATCAATATTCTTCATTAGTGGTAATACCGTTGCTAATTCCTTAGACGGAATGGCCTATCTACAGTATCACGAATTTCAATTTGAAATACAGAATACTGCAATCCCTGAGCCAACTATATTTGATCGTAAGACTAAAAAATACACTTGTTTAAACCGTATTCACAAACAGTATAGAAAAGAGTTTGTTTATAATTTATGGAAAGATGGATTAACAGAAGATGCTTACGTAAGTTATGGTAATGTTTTAAATAAAGATACAAAGGATGATTTTGCCGTTATTAATGATAGTTTTAAACATCCTGGCAGTGGACAAAGTCAAAACATTGAGTATGTTACTTCAGAGTTTGAGAGTTTATTACCTCTAAGTGCAGATAACCTTGACACAGATCAACACAATGATCATTCTATAAGTGTTGACTACTTATTTTCTAATAGTTATTGGAATATTGTTATGGAAACATATCTGGATGCTACCAACGGTGTTTTCCTTACCGAAAAAACATTTAAACCTATAAAGTACGGACAACCTTTTATTATATTAGGAACACCTGGATCATTAGAACTTCTCAAAGAACAAGGATATAAAACATATAGTCCCTGGATAGATGAAAGTTATGATCAAGAACAGGATGTACGATTTCGGTGGTATGCCATTATGGAAATAGCAAGAAAAATTTCTAATATGTCATTGGAGGATTTGCACAAAGAACATATTGAAAAAACCTCAACAATATTATATAATCAGGCTTGGTTTACTAGAAATAAACAAGATCAATTAATTAAATGTCTTCAACGGTTAACTGCTCAACAGTAATATTACACTTATTTAAAAAATCAACTCCTTCCGTACTACGATATTCTTGGCTGTAGTAGACCTGCGTAATCCCACTTTGATAAATCATTTTAGCACAACTCAAACAAGGCGAGTGCGTTATGAATATTGCTGAACCATCTCCGCTTTCACTTGACTTAGCCAGTTTAGCAATTGCATTTGACTCTGCGTGCAGTACTTCTGGTCGACTTTTATTATTCTCATCTTCGCATACGTTATCCCATCCACTGGGCATACCATTATATCCAATTGAAATAATACGATCGTTCTTAACTATTAAAGCACCAACGTTCAATCTTTTAGCAGTTGAACACTTTGCATAGACATGTGCCGCCCGCATGTGTGCTTGTTTATGTTTGTCTTTTATATTCATGAACAGACCTTAACTCCGTACTTTTTTTCAAAACGATCAGCATCTGCACGATCGTTTACCATAGGTTCACCTTTGATATTAAGGCTGGTATTTAGTAGCATTGGACAACCTGTAAGTACAAACCATTTTTCTAATAGTTGGCGTACTCCGCTTTTGCAGTCTGCTGGAACTGTTTGTACACGACTAGTTCCGTCCGTGTGTACAACTGCTGGATAAGCATCAGGATTATTTAATCTTGCTACTACTTGCATGTATGGACTTGTTGTAAATCCTTCCGGCATTGTAAAATAGTCATTGACATACTCTTCTAATATCACAGGAGCAAATGGTCTAAACTTTTGTCTACGTTTAATTTCATTTACCAGATCTTTTATTTCTGGACCTCTTGGGTCTGCCAGTAAACTTCTATTACCTAATGCTCTAGGACCAAACTCAGCTCGTCCCGATGCTACACCTACAATTTTTTTAGTCAGTAGTTCGTCTAGTAAAGCATTTACAGGATAGTCGCCGGATATATCAGTTCCTAAGAATGGATGTTGCCAGTTAATTTTTTTACCGTATGTTAAAGCCGCGGCGCCTAAGCTCGAACCTGCGTCGCCAGGATTAGGCATAATCCAAGTGTTGTCAAAGTATGCACCTAGATGTTCGTTAGCCGAGCAGTTAAGAGCAACTCCTCCCATATAAACTAAATTTTTACTCCAGTTTAGTCTTGTGGCTTTATCCATTACACTGTGCAATAACACTTCCAACGTGTATTGTGCTGAAGCGGCAATATTAAATTCTGATAAATCTGTTGCCCAATCTAAACATCCTGCGTGTAAATTATTTCTAAATCGAATTTGTTCTCTGTCTGATACAAACTCATCAAATACATTATAATCTGGTACACCATATGCGGCCATACCCATTAAAATATATTCATCTTCATTGGGTTTTAATCCCACACGTTGTGTCATTGCAGAATAAAATAATCCCATTGAGTGAGGATACCCTTGTCTCCATAATTTTTTATATCGTGCATTACCTTTATGATCGTAATCAGCACCCCATATAGTTATAGTATCAAACTCTCCAATGGAATCAATGACAACAACCGTTGCTCTATCGTAAGGACTAGTTTGGAATCCTGCGGCCGCATGTGACAAGTGATGTGGATATGATTTTGTTCGGTAACCTGTTCCTATTAATTTTTTAGCTTTCGGTGGTATTGCTTTGGATAGTACCTGTCTGGTAAACATTCGGTCCCAGTCAAGACCAGCACCTTGATACAGTTGTCTTAACTGTTTGAGTAGAGGTTTTTCATAGTAGGCTATATCAGAAATACAACCTATATTTGCATCTGCAAAAATTTCTTCATTGAGAATATGATCGTTTTTTTGTTTGCTATAACGTTCGCTGTGTCCAGCAAAAGTTATGTTACCATCAAGGTCGATGATTGTAATTGATGCGTCGTGAAATCCTTCAGATATTCCTAAGTAACTCATTTATATATAAATGGATCTCGTTTTTTAAGCTCTTTCAGCTTTTTTCTATTTTCTATTCTTTTTACGATACGATCGTATATTTTTTTAAACCATGACATATTTTAATTCACCTTATGTTCATTGATAAATGTATAAATTGCTAGGCCACCATTTGAACTGTTAAACATCGATAAAAAGTTTACCAGATAATTGCCCCAACTTGGTTGGACAGATTGAAATTTTAAATCACTACACATGTTTAGCACTGTCTGTTTGGTAAAACTTAATTCAAAGGGATTATTTTCTTGATCTTCAAACAATGTAGAACTATTGTAATTAATTTTTTTAATATGCTTTAATATCTTGCCCATTGGATTATATACTGCAATCAATAATGTACCGCCTGGCTTTATTAATGATTTTAATTTGTCCAAGGCTTCTTGATATTGTGGGATATGATGTAGCACTCCACAGCATATAACAACATCATATTTTTTGCCTAGTTTAACTTTAAGAAAGTCTTCTTTAATCCATTTAATATTTTTTATATTATTTTCTTTAGACATTTTCCTTGCATAGTCTATACTATTGCTAAAGTCAACTCCAGTAAATTTACTTTTTGGATATAAGTTAGCGAATGTATTTGATATTAATCCTGTACCGCACCCAATATCCAATACTTCTATGTTGTTTGTTACAACATTATTAATTTCCTTAAGGTATATATTAATGTCTACACCTTCCTGCTTATAGAATTCTAGGTCATCACTGTCATACCTGCCAGGAAAATGCAGATCACTGTAGAAATTCTTTATTTTTTCTGTATCCATTTAACTTTTTTTACTTCTTGGGTATATAAATGGATCTCGTTTTTTAAGCTCTTTCAGCTTTTTTCTATATCGTATTTCTAATTTAATACGATTATATATATTTTTAAACCAATTCATTTTTATCACTCCAACAATAATTAAATGTGTTACTAACACCGTCTACTTCTATACTGTATATATCTAGGTGTGTTTCGAGTTGGCGCCAAATATCAAACATATCAACTGTACCAAAACTTCTTTTTAAATCAACTTTTCCTATAGGTAAATGTCCAAGACTAAGTTTTGGATCTCGTGGATCCAAGCCGTGTTTAAGTAACCAATTTTCAAACTCCAATTGTTCTCTATTATGCCAAGGATAGTTATTAGATCTGGTAACATCGTTAGCCCACTCTACATCAAACTCACCTGAGTAATACTGTAAATGTGTAATTTCTTCACAGGTTGCTTCATCTAGGTCAGGTGCACCTTCATCACGGAAAACTTCCATTAATGTCTTACCTATTTGTGTCCAGTGCATATAAACATACCCAATCCGCCTATCATATCCGTTAGATATAAATCCTTGTCTATGTTCCTCAGACAGATGGTATCTTTTACGCTTATCAAATGTAGTAATTTGACTTGGTCGTATCCACTCCGGTGCAACACGAGCCTTGCGTTGACTTAATATTAAACTTTCAAGTTCGTGACAACTATGATTTAACGATCCAATTGCCTGTTTAATAGAAGTGGGTGCTAATTGATGATACTGACTTGGTTTTTCTATAGTACCCTGTAAGCGTTCAAAATGATTATGTAATTTATTTAATATAGCATGCTTTGGCTGTAGCCCAATATACAGATGTCTGTTATTAATCTCTGATGATGTTACTGTTCCTTCTATCTGATAGGTGGCTGGAAATCTTACAGTGTTTGGATGAAACCATTCTTCTATTAAATAGTCAGTGAGACCTAATTTAGTAAAATCATATCTATTAATAATTTCTATATTTTTGTTTAATTCATCGCATAGATATTCTAGTGTTCTTGGACTGTTTGGAAAGCCTAAAAAACAAAACTCTTTCTGAAGTTTTAAATTATTAGATAATGTTTCTTTAAGTGCTATTATCCAATCTTTAGCCAACTGAGTATCATTGGGAACAATATAATAATCTAGTGTATCCTCTTTATCCAATGGATTACGCAGTGTTACTTTAACTTCCAATTGACTCATACCAGTGTAATGCCTCCGGGCGTTCACTTAAAATGTCAGCAAGGGTGTATTTGTCCTTACGTATAAGTTCTAATTGTAACACACGACGCTTACCTTTTGCAAGACTTTCTTGGTAAGTATCTGGCCATTGTTCTTCAAAAGTTGGCCGTGTTTTAAGTTGCACCAATATGTCACGCATAGCACCGTTGCTAGTAACAATTAGTTCATCTAACCAAGGATGCAATATTGATTTTGGTAATGCTAGCGGACTAAAAATAATATCAGGAGTAAAACTAAAGATTACTTTGGCTAGTATGTCTACACCTTTTTCTTCTGCGAGCGTTTGGATGTTTTCGACTTCGAAGAGTCCTGGGAGCGTGAGCGTGAAGTCGATACGTAACTGGCGGCTATGTATTTTACTCTCAACTCCCTGATCGAAGTTTTCAAGCCACGAACCATACTTGAGACCTGTCCTAATGTACTCTCCAATTTTTCCTGTTCCGTCAAGCGACGCACAGATTTGCCAGTCCCGTAACCTAGAAAGTATATCCCGATACAAATTAATACCGCGATAATCACATCTGCTAAGATTTGTATTATATCTTGCGTAAACATTTTTACCGTCTCCTAATTCAACTATCCGTTTCATGTACTTCCAATGTTGCTCGTACATTAACGGTTCCCCTCCTACCCAATAAACCTCTTCTATGCGGTGGTCTTCCACCGCTTGGGCAAATTCCTGCTCTACTACAGAGTCCTGGAACTTCTCAATTTCTTTCTTAACATCGCGTTTCATCCAGTTGTTTTTAGGATTTGACCAGTTAATCATATTGTGCTTGCGTTGTTCTGTTTCCCATGCACTTGATAACATATCGCCACATGTGCGGCATTTGAAGTTACATAAATTACTAAAACGATAATCCCAACTTACAGGTTCCATCGTTGTATGGCCTGTTTCGTCTGTTGTTTCCCATAACTTTGTATAGTATTTACTACTGAATAGTCTATCAAAATATGTACGGTAAACATCAGTATTCAACAGCTTATCGTTGCATACGGCACATTCCGCTAAGGTTTCTCCAGCCATCATGCGTTTACGAACTGATTTCATATGGTCACTGTTCCAGTGATCGTGCAATGTGATTGGCTGATATTCTCCCGTACCTTCTTTGGTATCTATATACTGTTCAAACGATTGTGCATCCTCACGACTAGCACAGCACATACGTCTTTCAGTCTGTGGCGATAGATAAGTATGTGTCCACGGAGCCATACACAATGTTTCTGGTTTGTTTTTAGGTTCTTTCATACCACTCTTTTATTTTCTTAAGCTGTAAAATATTATTTTTTACACAATTTTTATTAAACTCACCACTAATAATCATCTCTAAATTATATTCTGCACTGTTGCGAGCTTGAGTAAAGTCATCAATATTTTTCAGTTCATCTAATAATTTAAATAAGTTTTCTAGTCTTGTAAAATCTTCTTGTATGCTGTCATACCCTAGATCAAAACCATAATCAAACTTCATTCCTAATTTTGTTAAAAATGATAATGTATTAGCTTGTCCTACAGGTAGAAATGGTTGTTTAGCTATTAAGGGTTTCCACGTTTTCTCTGTCAGATAAGGAGTAGTATATATACCTTTGTTGTTAAACTCTGTATTGTATATACTTTCATTTGTTAGATTAAATTCACAATTTAGATAGGCTGGGTTGCTCCAATGACCGTTGTTTATTGGCAAATTTATATCTTCGTCGAATGAATCTATAGTGATTATTCCTATATTATTAAATGCTGGACTAGAAAGATATTTTTCGACTATGTCTGAAATATAATATCCCTCCTGTTTCCAATAATGTTGTTCCTCACTATCAGACCAAGCATGCCAACTTAATAAACTATCCGGATATTCGTTTATTAGGTATGCTGTGATAGCCGACTTATGAAATTCTTCTCTAAAAGATAGAGAGCTGAATAGACGAGTCTTTGGGTGTTGTTTCTGACAATGTCCATACATCTCATTCATATGTTCGAGCTGATATCCATATGATATCCATTGAGCATACGTTACATTTTCGGGCCATATGTTGCTTGGACTACCATCAGACAATAGTAAAAAATTTATGTCAGAATATTTCTTGAAGAATTCTAACAAGTCAAAATAATTATAATACTCAGTGTGAAAACTAATGATTACATTTTTATAGTGTTGTGGAACTTTAACTGTTGTAATATTTTGAATATTAAGTAAAAAATAAACAGAGTCTAAATCAAGTTCAATTAACGGTTGATATAATGTATGTTTAATTATTTCTTTTGTTCCAATTATGTTTTGAGGAATGTAATCATCAATTTTCATACCCAATGGCCTCTGCTAGTTCAGGATGGTGGTCCCATAAGTTTTCTTTTCTAATGCCGTCTTTGTCTCTTACCTTTCTTAATAGTTCACTACCGTCTGAGCTTTTGCCTTGTTCCATAAAACTTATACAACTGTCAAACTGCTTTCTATGATAGCTATTAACGTCACTGTCATTGAGACGTTGCTCTGCTAAACGTTTAGCCTGAGTAGGCAGTGATCTAATACTAACAGCTTCTTCATCGTGTAACATATTCCAATACACATTATCAAATCCTTGTTTGTCAATCCAATGAGCTAGTCCTTCTAGATACATAACGTTAAACACGTTGATTGTAGAGCAAACCTGTAGAACTATGTTACCAAGTTCTTGTTTAAGCTCTCTAAACTTTCTTATATTATCATTAACTTCTGACCATATAGCATTCTTACGCTGATATTCAAAACGTTCATCAACATCATCTATACTGAATGCTATTTCAACTAACTTAAAATGTTTCCATATATGTTTAGCATCAGGAAAATTTGTTCCGTTAGTGTTGTAGTGTATTTCAACATTTCCAGCAACACCCAATTCAATTAGCTTCTCTAAGAAATCAAAATGCTCTCTTATTAAGAATGGCTCTCCACCTGTAAATTCTAAATATTTTATTTCGTTACTAAGTTCGTGAAGCCTGTCCCAAAAGTGAGATTGTTCTCGCGGCCATCTTCCCAATTGAATAGTTTTATAAGCAAAACTATTTTTCTTATCTTGTTTAGGTAATTCTTCTGTTGCTATTTGACTAGATGAGTAACTGCCACATATCCGACATTTTAGATTACATATATTACCGACTTTTAGGTCAAACATCATCAATTCCTTGCGTTCTTCTGTCCAGGTTTGATTGGCAATACCTAGATGCTTTAATCTGTCTAGGGTGTTTAATCTCTTGCTGATCCCGTCACTGTCTTCTACTCTCCAACATTTATCACAAGTATCAGGCTTTCCTCCAGCTAAAAAATCTTTTCTAAGTTGCTTCATTGAATGGGCATTTAGTACCTCATCTAATGTATTTTTCGTAACTGTTAGCTTGTTGCCTTTTTCATCTTTAATATGTTCTTCTGCTAAACAACACACAGCATGGGAACCGTTTGGTTGTATTTCTAATGCTACCCATGGCAAAATACAGAAACTATCGGTTGGTAAATTTAGACTTTCTATTCTAGACTCTAAATCCGAATGGTTTATTGTTTGTGTTTCTTGTTGAATAATTTTATACTGATTGCCGTCAATTAATACAGAAGTAAAGGGTGTAGGATCATAACTTAACTCACGTGTTACTCTTTCTATTTCCTGAACAATATTTTTATCTTCAGTTACTACCATAACAAAAAAGTTTGATATATCTAAACTATTAATAATATTCTGTAAGTCATTTAGTACACTAATATCAGGCATTGATACAATAATACGCTCATTGTTCTCATATTTGTCTTTTTGTATAGCTTGTAACTGTTTAACTAGATCTTTAGAGCTGTCGATACTGTGTGCTGTGTACTGTAAAGATAAAACCTTAATTATTGATTCGTATTTCATTTAACTCCGGTATTGCTTCTGATATGTTTTCGTTTCTAATTTTATCTAACTCTTGCATACGTTCCCAAAACTTAGGAAGTTGATCTTGATTGTTGCCTTCTAAAAAGTTAAGTGCTGATTCAAATCCCACAGTTGCTCTATTCAATTTATCTAACGGACGTAACCATTCTAAGTGTTCTTCAAACTTAGCCTTAATTTTATCTTTATATTCTTGTGGTGCAATATCAATACGCAACCATAATGGGTCTTGTAATACGTTAACGTTTAAGTCTTGAGGTTTAATGTATCCTTTGTTAACCCACTCACGATGGAAATCAGGTAAGTGCAACGCATTTTGTATTGATAGTGTAGGACTAATATAGAAGTCAACATCAGGACATATTTCCATCATTAGACGTCTGTTTTCTTCTATCTCTGCCCACTTAGTACCTTTTCTAATATACTCAGCACGTGGACCCATTGCGTCAAGACTAGCACCCACTGCAACACTATCAAACTTCTTCCAATAGTCAAACACTAACCGGTCTTTAAGTTTTGTTTTAGAGAAGTTTGTGTTGTATACTAATCGTACATCAAAGCGATTACGCTTTTCTAGTTCTTCTAGGATAACATAATGCTCATCCATCATTAAAGGCTCACCGCCAGCGAAATATATTTGTTCTACGTAATCTAAATGTTCGTACAACTGTTCCATAATATCTGTTTCGTGTCGACCTGCCCAGAACAGAGCCTTGTTCTGTTTGTTATGGCCTTCACCGGTTAACACCTTTTGATCTTTATACCAACTTGAACTAAAGATATGTCCACATGAACGACATGATAAATTACATAAGTTACTAAAGCGTATGTCCCAATATGTCATTTCAAAAGGAGGATCTATGTCTGTGCCTTTTTTAATATTGTGTCCGTGATGTTTGTTAGCACTCTTGCGTCCTGAAAAGAAACCAGCATCCTCTTGTTCATAACATCTAGTACACGCTGAATTCTCACGTTCATTTAACATGTCTTCACGTAGTTGTTTCATCTTGGCGCCTGACCATATTTCTTTCATTGGTTGCTGTTGACAGTTACCAACTTTCTCAGGCATTTCAGCATGACAACAAGGATAAGCATCACCAGTTGGGTATGCGTGTAAATGTATCCAAGGATACATACAAAATGTTTTTGATTCTGTTAATAAAAACTTTTCACGATCGTTCAATTGATCTAGACTAATCTTTACTGGTTCACTTGAATTGTAATTATAAGCCATTATACCAATCCTCTAATTCAGGAAACGTTTCAGTAAAGTTCTTTCCCCTACGTTCGTCATACTGTGTATAAAATTGTTTAAAGTCATTTAGTAGTTTAGGCATTTCAAATGATTCTGAATGCGGCCTTTCTACTATATTTAAGTAATCAACTAATCTTTCTATATGATTTATTTCAAACTCGTGTAGTCTATCACCATAGTTTGCTTTAAATATGTTTAATCTATTTGCTTGTGCTTGTCTAAACTGCTTATCCAATACCAATGCTGATTGAAAGCTAGGAAAGCGTAGAATATTTAGTGTAAAATTAATTGCGTCTTTTCCGTATTCTTGTTTAAGATAGACTATCTGTTTCAACAAATAAGGTAGTCTAATCAAGCACAGAGCGTTCACTGTACACATTACATGTAATCCACGTAGCTTTTTACTATCTAACAAATAACGAACGTTTGCAAGCCATTGACCGTAATCTAATCCATCACGTATATACTCGGCATGATTATAAGTTGCTTCGTTTGATGTGTATATGTCTAGTTCAACATCCTGTGCGGCTTCCAACAATCTATCTATTTTCTTTTGATCTAATGCTAGATTACTGTTAACAGCTATACGTGTTTTTGACTTTCCTCTATTAGTTTTAAACCAATCAAACAGTTGCCATGTATAACCTGACATCAAAGGCTCGCCACCTGTTATCCTTAATTCAGTTAAGGTCTTGTGAAGATCGGACTCCCACCACTTGAAGAATGCCTCAACATAAGGATTATCATCACGGATAGTAAAAAGCTGACTGCTATCGTGACTATGAGTAAAGTGATTGCGGCCGTCACTAACCAACTTGGTATAAGCACCATTTTGCTTAATGTCCCTAGCCCAACTACTGCTAAAAGCGGGATTGCAATAAGTACAAGCCAACTGGCAAGTCCTATCAAAAGCAATTTCCAAAGTTCTAAGGTTAACATCTTGTGTCCAAGGCTTAGTGTGTGCTTCATTTAATTCCTCATCTGTGTATATTCTAGTTTTATCTACACGGTCTGATATTTTGTCAGTACCCATGTCCTCAATTTTCCAACAGTACTCACAGCCTTTAGGTCTCTCACCTACCTGCATCTGTCTACGCTGTTCTTTCTTTTCAACAGTATTATGTAACGCACTTGGATTTGTTTTAATTAGTTCACGATCAATCTGATGCGGTAAGGGATGATGACAACTGGTAGTTTGTCCGCTACCTAGCCATATGGTAGCATTATACCATTTAGCACCACAGAAGCTATCAGATTTAATGTCGATAACTCTACGTTTATATGTTAAGTCAGATTCATTAGGCTTTTTTGGCATGTTGTTCACACTCCTTCCACCATGTTTCCATCTCAGGAAATATCTTTAGAAAGTTTGTACCTCTTCTCTTATCATGTTCTGTAAAAAATTTATAAAAGTCTGCTTTCTGTTGGGCAAGGTATTTAGTGTCTAGTTTTTGACCGTTACGCATCCAAGCGATATCTCTATCAAGCCGTTGCATTTCATAATCTTTAAATCCTTTAAAACGTGTTTCTTCTGTTTCTCTCCACTTCAACATCCAAGCCCATAATAGTTCAAGTTGATCACAATAGCTTTCTGGAAGTATCTGCATGCTTTGCCATTCGGGTGTACGCAATAGAGGAGTATCAAACCATACACGTTGGTATGTATTTGAGTATACATGTCTAAGTCCGTTAATACCTGCTAGTATACTGCCAAATGATGTTACATTTAGATTATTCATTGTGATAATAAATGTTATGCTTGAACGTTCTGGTACTTCTGTCAAGAATTGATTAACACGTTCCCATAACAACTCAAAGTTCAATCCATCACGTATGTATTCTGCTTTATCTCCAAAAGCATCAACTGACACATACTGCATGAAATGTTCTACATTGTCATCTCGACATATCATCTTGACATAATCTAAATACTTGACCCATAGTTTTTCACTTACTGAAAAGTTTGATGTTGTTGATAGATGTAAGTCAGATTTAGGATTGGCTAACACATGATCAAATACCTTATACGTATTCTTATCCATCATTGGTTCGCCACCTGTCATACGGAAGTGTTTAAGCTCAGGATATAAGTCAGGCCACCATTCCCAAAATGCTTCTACATAAGGATTATGTTCTCTAAAAGGTATAGGCTTACGACTGCCTTGAAAGTATTTAGGATCATTATGAGGAGTTGATGTAGGCCACGCACCATGTTTGTCAGTTTCTTTTTCCCAAGCAGTTGAATACTGTGGTGAACAATAACTACAGCGTAGATTACAGTTATGATTAAAGTTTACTTCTACATAGCTAGGTATAACATCTTGGTCCCAAGGTGCATCTACTATTTCTTTAAAACTTTCAGCGGCCCATGGCTCGCCTGAACGATAATGCCTATCACTTAGCTGACCATTATCTTCTGCATTCCAACAGTATGAACACTCATCAGGACGCTTTCCCTCTAACATCTGCTTACGTGCTTGTTTCTTTTCAGCAGTGTTGTGTAACGCACCTGGATGAAATGTCAATGGCTTAACATCTATATCATGTAAGGGAGGATGATAGCATGAGTTAGTTTTACCTGTTGTAAGGTGTAAGCTGACCTGTTTCCATTTAGCTAGGCACATGCTAGGACTTACTGAGTCTAGTTGAGCTTTGGCCAACTCTGCATCACTTAAGAACTTTGACTTAAAGTCTACTCCTGTTTCATCACCTTTGTTTTGTTTGTTCATTAATTATTTTTGCCCATTCTTTATTTGCTTCATTATTTGGATGAAGTCCATCTTCTCCATAAAGATTTTTTTCTCTCGCTAATTCAAATATACCATCTTTTCCTTCATTGAGAAAAATCCAGTTTTTAAAGTCTATTTTATCTACTAGGTTGTCAAGATCTAATCCTCTAACACTTGGTAGGGTAATACCATTTTCGATGTAAGACTCATTCCAATAATTCATAAAACTCATAAATCTATATTTTTGATTTCGTGCTTTTAAAAACTCTTGTAACTTTATCATATTAAGTAAACTATCAAAGACCATTCCTCTAAGATCGCTAAATGCTATCTTAGGTTTAGCAATATCTATCATCGGACTATCAGGACTATCACCAACATTACAGTGGCCATATCTTATTCCTAAATTATTTTTACTCTTAAAATACCAAAAATCGTTCCATGTTGGTTCGTTAATTATTTCATCAATCCTGGTTAACCCACTCCACATTACTAACACCATATCATAATTATTATAGAGCAATTCGGTTATGGTTGCATCACATATCCATTTATTACCTGCACCATGCTGGGCTATATTTTTATTAGGAAAATTTACATAATCTGCCCAACTTGGGTCTTCACTTAGTGCAGTATAACTGCATCCATTTACTAGTAGTGACTTATTTGTAGACATCTATCTCTCTTACCATAGGTCCTTGATTACGCCAATTTGATCTATAGTGTCGTTTAAAAAATTTACTTTGCTCCGCATCCATCTCAACAATGTCTAGATCTAATCTGCCTAAGGCTTTGGCGTATTCGGTCAACAGTGGCTCCGGATTTTGATCTTTAATTGTTTCCCACTTCTTTCCCAAGTTGTCAAACCATTGTACTTCTCTATAATTCCAATCGCTTAACATGGTCATGTGTGTTCCTAGTCTAGCACCTAACATTGCCCATTCTCCATTTTCAACATCTCTGCCTACATTATGCCATATAGCAAGATTATCTAAGTTACGACCATGTGCTTTTTGTTTAAAATCACTTGTGCTAGGCTTAGTGCCACGGTCTAAACACATCTTAACTCCTTCACGAAATCCTGCACGCCATGCTTGGAAAGGTGTTGCATTTGGATATGTAGTTGAATAACAATCATTCATTGCCCAATACAAGGGATCAAAACAAAACTCCACAGCAGTATCATCTGCTCCGTCACTGTGTTCGTGTGTTTTCATATTGTATATGAACTCTTTTGTCCAACAACTTAATCCACCGTTACCGTACATGAGTCCGTTAATATTATTACGAGCTCTCCAACGGAATACTGCCTTTTCATAATCTTCGTCTTTAAGATCTAAAGTTAAATCAAAGAAGTCTATATTAGGTAAGTTATCACCATCTATTAGAATGAAACGATCTGTACCGCTTACATCAGCCGCGGCTTTATGTGCGGCATCACTACCTTCCACTCCATCTACACGTTTTGCCCACGGTACCATGTTTTTAATTTGCACCCAGAACTCTTCTTTTTTGGGCTCATCATAACTGAGGTAAACTACATCTAAATCTGCTATGTCGATCTTAGTCATAATATTTTAACTTCCAATGTTGTCCCTTGCCAATAATAGTAATGTCATCTGACAGTGTTTCTGTACCTTCTGTACTGGGTACTAATTTACGGAATTGAGTTGTTCTATTTGGATTATATAGTTGTCCATCTTTAACAATAACATCCTGTCTAAATTGAGCGTAAACTTCTTGCTCTACTACTATATACTTATTCCCTGGGAGATCTTGGGTAGTATAGGTAATTATGGAGCCGTCCTCACGGTAATAAACACGATACTCACGATCTGTATTTGTTTGTACACCGTTGAACTTATCTTTAATTTTCCAAAAGTTGCTCATAATGTTCCTCTAATTTTTCTGCAAAACTTTTGATATAATAGTGTGTAGGCATTTGTTGTTGTATGGTATTAATTCTTAATCCTCGATCACTAAGTTCCCATACCAGTTCTTTTGTCCAGTCTTCTCCATCACACCAATTAATTTTACCTTTCATGTGTACAAATTTAGGATATGATGACGGTATAAGAAAATTCTCTCGACCCAAAAGTGTTATAGCAATAGCGTACACAGTGTCAGTGTCAGGATCTGTTTGTGTCCATCCTTTTAATTTAACTTGATCCCAATTTTCAAATAGTTGTCTACATGTAGTAAAAAATCTGGCGGCCAATTGACTGCGTCTCCAGTAGGTTACTGCATTATATACATCAGGTAAGTTATTAGCATCAAGATGTTTTCGATAATCTCTTTGTGTTGCTCGATGACCATAAAAATTACGAGCTCCTTCAGCTACAAAAACATCTTTCTTTTCCATCATAGGCCACCAATGATCTATACTACCATTTAAGATCATATCAGCTTCTAGTTTAAGTGTTTGCCTAAAAGGACTTGCTTCTAGTATTTGCCAATCATTCTTTAATCCGCCTTGATCACCATGTGGTAATGCTATTTCATAATCAAATATTGCATCTCGACAGTCACCCACCACTGCTATCTTAGCACTAGGCATAAAGTATTTGATTGACTTTGCTAATGCACGGGCACATTGGTGGTACTGCGTACCTTGTGCTAGTATTAAATATCCTCGTTCTTGTTTAACTGATTGCACTAATTGCCTCCATTGATTTCTTGTGCATTACGTGTATGTCTAATCCTTTAATTTGACTTCTTACTGTCTTATTTCTTTTGTCGTAACTAAGATGTATAACATCATCTTCAACAGATACTTTAACATCAGTTGATGCAGTTGCTAAAGGCCAAGGTATTGTACGTGTAGTACTCAGTACATGTCCGCCCACTATACCTAGTGCTATTGAAAAAGCATAATCATTTCTAAAAGGTTTATGTGCAAATTTGTATGTTTCAGCAAAATGACTGTAGTTTTGCCTAATAGTTTTTACTACATCAAATATTACTTTATTCTGGCTTTCTCTGTTAAAATAAAAAACTGTAGCCCAGCTTTGTGGAAACTTTAATTGTCCGAAGTCTGTTTGTCCTCTAAAAGCATTTCTGCCAGTGACATCACTGACTATTTGATGTATAAGAAAACTTTGTGGCATGTCAAATAGTGTCAGCAGTATATCTGAGTTTACTATATAATCAGCATCAATCACTATAGTTTCATCATATGGGCTGTCATTCCACGCATTTGCTCGACTAGCATTTAGCCATTGAGATCTAACACCATCAAAGGTTCTGGTACCACCTGCTGATGCATGTTCTGACTTACTAATAATTGTGGTTTCTAACCCAAGGAATCGTTTGATACGTTTAGCATTCCATCTGGCCATTGCCTCATAGTCTATCTCGCCATTATTAAAGGCATAGATCAATACTCCACGATTCATCTTTGTTGACTTATTTCTGTTAATTCAACTAACCAAGCATTCATTTGTTCTTGCCAACGTTGTTTAGTTTCGTTTAATAGATCAACACGATTGACACTGGTAGGATTGCCGTATAGATCCAATATTACTGGATTGTCGATATCTTCAATGCTGGTAAGCAAGGTAATTAGTGTAGGGTCTGCACGCCACATACCTCCGCAAGAAGCAAATATCAATTTGGCTTCATACTTTTCTCGAAGAGTTTGTTTGGCCGCTTCGTGATCAAAGCGTTGTTTAATGTTATCTGATAGAATAGTCATAATAGAAGTATAACATACTTATAGCCAAAATAAAAGAGCTTTGAAAAAAGCCCTTTTATCAATTCTATCAAACTATCTAGTTTATAGTGCTTCAGTTACTGACAGTGTTGGTGTACCCCATGATGCTGATGTTAATTGTGTGTTACTTGGTGGTACTGCTGTTATTGTTACTGTTATTGTACCGTCAACTTGGTCTAATGCTTGTTGGTTACCCGTAGTTGGAAAAGCCGCATTAGCTGTATCAGCCGCATCATCTACCATTTCAGTTGTAATATCTAAATTTGCACCGTTTGCTAAAGCCGAAACTTTAATATAGTTAGCTGTATATGGAGATCCATCTGAATACTTTTTAATCAACTGTTGATTTGATGTAGTTAGTGCATGATAATCGAGCGTTCCTTTAGCTGATCCTGATCCACCTGACGCACCACCTGTTTGTGTAGTACCTGTATATGCAACTCCGTTAACTGTGTGTGAGTCACTACCACTTAATGTAACAGTACCCATATCACTAGTTAAATTTGCCCACTCTGTGTTTTTATCACTTGTTGTACCACCCGAACGGCTCATTGTAATAGTAATTAATCCACCTGCATTAAACCAATATCTTGCCGCCGCCGCCGAAGCAAAAGCTACACGTTGTGTGGTTGCAATGGTTTGGGTACCAGTTTGTCCTGCCCAAGTCGCTGTTCTTGCACTTGCACCACCTGATGTAATTGGTGTTCCTGAAGCCGCCGCATTCAATCTGTTGGCGAAAATAGTGTTTATGTCTGTTTGAAAGTTTGCTAGTGCCGCAATTTCGTCTCCAGCATTAATTGTTGATACCGCTGTAACAGAAGAACCCTGATGTGCCGCTATTGTTTCCATCCTACCTACCAATGTTTCCCATTGTGTAGCTGAAATTGTACTCGCCGCCGCTACTGCTGAAATGGTAGATGACTCTCCGTAACCGTAATCTCCAGTTCCAGTTCCCCAAAGTGTGTTTGTATTTGCAACTGAGTTGTCTCCTGTCCCAGCCGCATTACCAGTAGCAAATATGTTGTATTCGTTATCTAGTATTACGTCGCCTGCTGAATATGCCATGTCTTATTCCTTTTATATGCTATTAATTGGAGATGGTTACAATAGCTTCTACTGTACCTTCTTCAACCGTGATTTTTGTTTCAAGTGCTCTACCAATAACATTAAAAGCATTGGCTTCTCCTACTGTGGCCGATCTAGCTAGACCATTACCTGCTGATACTAGTCGATCGCCTTTATTAACACTACCTATTACTCTAACAGGAACTCTTCCTGACATGGCAATTGGTGGGTGTGTTTCGTTTGATCCTGCATTACCGTTCATTAAGAACGCCGCTGATGTTGATATAACACCAAATACAGCATCTGTTAAATCTGTTGACGCCCGTGTTACTTCTTTTTCACCGCCTAATTCTACAACTGTTCCTGCTGGATAAGTTGTATCTGTTTCAAATCGTTCCGCCAAATCCGCATATTGTGCTGAAGTTGCTTTGGCATGGATTGTATTAAATCCAACCGTTGCACTACCAATATTACCAACACCATCTGCTTGTGCATTTATTAAATCTGATGATAGTTGTAATGTACCTGTTGCACCGTCAATGTTAGCAACAGTAGTTGTTACACCGCCATCATTGACTTTAAATGTAATATCGCCATTAGCAGTTTGATTCGCTACTGTAACATCTGTGCCAGTAACACTTACTCTAAAGTCACTGTCTACACCAACTGAAAGACCAGTATCATTGGCTACACCTAATGTACCTGCAGTTGTGTCATTACCAATAGCACTTAAAAAGTCTGTTGAATCTAAATTATCTAGTGTTTGAGCATTTGTTGCTGAACCTTTAAATACTGCATTTGAAACTGTTGAGCTTAACTGTATACCTGGCCCAATTGTTCCAAAACCTGTAAGTGCTGAACCTGGAGTAAAGGTTGCGTCTTTTGAAATGGTTCCAACGATGGTATCTTGAACAAATAGTTTAACAACAATATGATCAGCGGCTACATTATCTGTTACTGTGTCAACGATAGCACCTGTAGTTCCTGACCCTGCTGTAAACGAAGGGCCAACTAAAACAAATGCTGAGCCATCATATACTTTTAATTGAGAATTTGTTGAATCAAACCATAAGTCACCAGATACCACTGAAGATGGTGCTGATCCAGAACTAGTAGCTGAACCTAAGTTTTTAAATACCGTTCCATTATATACTTTAAGTACACCTGCTGATTTATCAAACCATAGTTGACCTGTTAAAGGTGCACTTGGTGATGATGTATTTGCATTGCTTTCTAATAGTTTCAGTACGTTCTCGTTTAAGAACTCACCGTAGCCTGCAAAGTTCTTACCGACTAAAGTCAGCGAACTAGTAGTGTTGATAGTACCATCTGCTACTGTAGCAAATATGGTTCCATCTGTTTGGTTAATTGTGTATGCCATCGTTTATATACTCCGTATCCTTATTGTATTATTTATCTGATTCATTATGTAAGCACATTTAAGTGGTGCTCAAATTGGTCAGAGTTTGTATTCTTACAGTATAATCTATCTGTATTTGCCTGTTTAGTGATTTTTGTACTGGGTGAAAAACAACATGTGTTATCAAATCTAGATCAGTTGTTGAACCTTGCCAGGATTTTAAACCCAACTCGTCAAACACAAAATTACCATCTAAGTTTGTTGAGTTGTCAAATGCTTGTTGTCCACTAGGCTCACCATAATCTAATAAGCAACTTACTAAAATATCTGTAAATACTTTTCCACTTGTGTGTAGTACCGTTAATTTATTTCTTGTTGTATCTGTATTAGCCGCAGATGTATCATCTACAATTTTCTGATATGTCTGATTATATAAATTAGCATTAACTCCAGAAACATTCGGTGGCAAATATGTGATAACACCGGTGGTGTCAACACTTGATCCACCGTTACCAAATGCCATTTGATGTATGTATCCTAAGTTTTTATTAGCCATGCTCTGTGCAAGGCTGTTTGAAAAGTTTTCATAATGAATAGCATTACGCTTATCCACAAAGACTTCTTCATTATTAGGATCAAATATTTTTAAGTGGCCTTGAATTAATATTCCACTATTTTCATTTGGTTGTTGTATTTGTTCTTCCATATTTTCCTGCTCTGTTGTATGTTCCATACTATATTTATCCATCCTTAATTACTGGCCCCTAAGAAACTTAGCTGGTACAGTATTTGTGTTCTGTAGAGCTTTACCGTTGGTTATTGTGCTACCATCATCTATTGTAGGTTGATTATACACTGTTTTAGCATAATCAAAATTTAAGTAAGTTGTTACTGAATAATCGTACACTATTGCTCCTACATCATGGCTACTAGCCGCTGTTCCTGCTGTTCCTCTACGAAGTCCACTAACTTTATTATTTGTAACATCTAATGTCCTGTATGTAATACGTTCGCCATCGATCATGATAATACCAAATATGTTGTTATTTAAATCTGGCTTACTTAATTTAGTTGCATCTAATACTGAAATTTCATCAGCGATTGCTGTTAATGCTGTTGTCACTGTTGTAACATGAGATTTATTAATATTGTAAATTGCATTCGCATCTCTCATGTCTTTAAATACTGCAAAATCTAGTCTATCAGGAACTATGTTTTCACTTTGCATGCGTACCACTACCACATCTAAAGCACCAATTGCTGAACTTAAGAATTCAATTTTGGTATCACCATTTTGATTTAATTGCCAGTCACGACCATAATACTTTCTTAATCCGTTTACTGTAACTTGTAGTCTGTCAGGACGGGTAATAACTCTATCTAAATCGAATAAACTTAGATCAACTGATGATGCGGTTGTTTCATCAAATGTAGTTTCATCATATCCATCACTGTCATATGACACAACAGCAGTAACCCCTGTTGATGTTGGTCCTTTAAATGCTCTATTAATTAAATCAAGTTCGCTGGTATTATTATCTGTTGTAATAACTATTCTACTTCCTGATGTAGGTGCTGTATTGAATACAATTTTATTGTCAGCACTGACAAGTTCACCGGTGTAATCTATTTTATATTCTGCTGATGTTTCAACAAATACTGTAACTTTGGCTCCTACCACTGGAGCTTCTGTCATTGCAATGAAACGCACTGAACTTGAATCTATTGGAGATATTGTAAAATCTTCATACAATTTAAGTTCAGTATCATTGACAAATACATGCACGTCGTTGTCTGCAATTAAACTTTGGAAGAGACTTTCTGATGTACTCCAATTAGTAAGATTTAAATGGTACGGACCTGCACTCGATCCGTCGCTGGTAAATTGCAATGCTTCTGGCGGTGTTAATCTACGACCATCAACTTCGACTATTGCAGTATACGGATTAAATTTTTGGAAGTCTTGTGTTAAGCTATATTCAATTGCACCCGTGGCATTAATAATTTGTGAATTAGGATGACTTGATGTTTGCTCTAAACTTTCATCGTGTGTTATATATCCAGGTAATGTTGATGCATCACCTTCGTAACCTAAAATAGCAATATGTATGTAATCACCTGGAACTAATGGAGCAGTTCCAAAATATTTAACTGCACCAATACCACTTGTACCGAATGTAATTCTTGTTGTATACTCATTAACTTCTGTAAATGTATAGTTAGTAATTCTGGAACCATTACACTTAATCATTGCTTCATAAATTTGCTCAAAGTTAACAGGAACATCAATATGTACTAGTGTAGACGCATCTACATAATAATCAGTTACTGAATAGTTGTCGACCCACAGTTGATTTCCGCCACCAATACCATAACTTTCTACTCTTAAAATATCGCCTGAGCTAATATTAGTTCCAGTAAATGTTAGTGTTTTGTTTAGCCAATCAACATTGTAATCTACAGCATCTACCGCTGGTAATACATATTCAAATCTTAAACTTAGTCCAGTTGTAACGTTTACTGCTCTGACAGCAAACGGATTAGTTGTTAACTTAGCAAAATTAATTGTTCTTTTTTCTGCTGTTCCATCATATACAAAATTTTCACTACCAAATGCACCTGAGTGTCCGTCAGCATCATAATCAAAGCCAGGTCGAGTAAACACTTTCATGTTTAATGTATCAAACACTGAACCTGGAATTAGCTCTTGTGGTGAATGGCTTGAGTACGTATCAATAAATGCACCACCACTAACGTTAATATCACTTGCTAGTGTTCCAAGATATGTATCAGTAAAATCTCCTGGATCGTATTTGGTATCCAATATTGATTCTGAATAGCTAGGTTCTCCTTCTGGACCAAAGTCAAGGTTGTCAAACGGATTAACATCAAAGTTACCAATATCATATCCTGTATTTTGTGAATACAATGGTGCTGACATTTGAACTCCAGGATAATCAGTTCCTGATATCAATAGTCCTAAATCTAGTCCAGGCTCATTAACTGCTGGAACATATAATCCCATGGTTCTATTCACACCACTTAATGTGCCTGGGTCTACTACAACAAAATCATCTGGATCAAATGTTGCTCCCTGTACTGCTAATGATGAGTCTTCTTCATTTTTAACTTCGTATACTTTGTTATTGTTTCTTACAAGGTCGCCTGGTTGGAACACAGTATTTGCTGTCCAATCTACAATCTCTGTTTGATATTCATACCTGTCATACTTCATGGCAGTTTTGTATGATCTAACAGTTCCAGGACTAGTTACAGCTATTGCTGTTGCTCCTGTACCACTACCACTTATTGTTAATGTCGGAGTTGTTGTATAACCTACACCAGCAGTAACAACTTCAACACTGGTAACTGCACCTGCTGTGTTTACTATTGCTTTAAATGTGGCCGGAGTTGTAGCAGTACCAGTAACTGTAACGGCTGGTGCAGTTATATATCCACTACCACCATTAACTACTGTAACTGAATCTATACTCAGTGAGTGATTAGCATTCCATTGACTATACAGTCCTGTTGACCATATCGGATCAGTACTAGGGAAACTTCCGCTTAATCCATCATCTGACAGTTTTGGACTTACGAAACGTCTTAGCGTATTATCATAATAGCTTGGTAGATCAAAGTCTGTTGTATCTCCTTGGAATAATTCCTCACCTTGATATTTTAGATTAAATTCTTTTACCTGAACATGATATGGTTTAACTTCATTTATATATTTTTCAACAAACTCTTGGTTGTCAGTTTGAAAAATGTCAAACTCTTGTAAATCTCTAAGTGTATGCTCAACATCAACCAATGATGTTTTAACTAACCAATTAACACTTTGTTGTTCACTCTTAATATATTCAAACATTAGAGTTATTAAATTTATTCTTTCTATTGCTAATTCATTAATTAATAATTCATCATTAATTGCTGTAATAATTTGTCTGGTTTCAATTACTGGTTCAGCATCAAAATACTGTGCATCAAATACTTCAACATCAAATCCGTTACGGCCAATGCTGTAATCATAAACTGATTTTGATATTGCAATGGTACCGTCCTCTAAACAAATACGATCCCATCCAGTTGCTGTCCTAGCATAATTCTCAAATTTACCGTTACTGTTAGCAGTTACTCGAACAACATCACCTATGGATGTTGTTGATTCAATTGTGCTTAGTCTAGAGTATGTAGCAACTTCATTTATTGGTTTATTTAATTCTGAGTATCCTGTGGCATACCAGTCTATAAATGACCAATAATTACTTGTTTTAAAATTTTGAACTCTGGATAATAATAAACTATCGTCGGCTTGTACTTCATATATTGTCCATAAATTATTATTTTGGCTGTCACTAGCAACCAGATATTTGTAACCTGTAGGTACCAGTATAAGATTTTGATATGTTAGTTCGTCATATGTAAGTACACGTTTATCCCATGCTCCTGATCCTATAATAGGTTCACTTTCCTGACTATTTAATGCTGTAAAGGTACGCATTTCACTTAGTGGGTTTTTAGCAAATACACTATTAGCTCTGGTAATATAGTTTCTAAGTGCTGTGAATCTATCAGCAAACATTGATTGTCTAGGTCTATATTCTATACCATATGATTCTGCCAGACCTAATGCTGTATCTGGTACTTTAAGTCCGGTGCTGTCGGTACCTGCGAAACTATCAATTAGTTTTCTGTATAAACGTGTACTTAGGAATTCGTTAGGATCACCTGCTTTAATTAATTCATATTCGACATGAACATTGTTGTCTGTTGATATTTTATCAAATTCAACATGCAATATTCTATCGGTTCCTGAAAGAAATTCTTTAGCATTGTAAATTGCTACCGATCCAGATGCAATTGGTGCCATGTAAGCAATACCACTAGCCTTAGGATCTAGTATATATTCACTCATGGTTTTTACGCTGAGTGTTTTATTATATCCCTGTATCACTGATGGTATATCTTTAACCCAGAAGTAATAAACAATTTCAATATTTCCGCTAGACGAAACACGAGTATTTGTGCTATAATTGGATGTGCTGAAAACTGTTCCAGGTCCGGTATATTCTTCTGGTAGCTGTGAGCTTTCTACCCATTGGTATATGTCAACAGATGAACCTACAAACAATTGGTTCCAAATTTTGGATCTATAGTCAGTATCACCTTGATAATGATTAATAAATCGAGCATTTGTTGTATTCCACCATACATAACCAATGTATTCCTCATTCCATGTCATGCCATTATTGTTTACTGTTCCGACATTATAACTTGCTGGATCTTCTGCTCCAATAATATCTAAGTTTTGTTTAACTGCACCAAGTATCTTACCTTGTATTGGATCAACAAAATCTAATTCTGTTTTAACTTTCTTATCGTTTTTATCATAGATAAAAGCAGAATTTAGTAAAGCAATATCAACTACTTTTTCTTCTTCTCTAATTACTTTCCATGCAATCTGATTGAGAGGATTATTCCAAACTGATAATCTACCTATCACTTGACTGCTAGCATTTTTATGTCCAGGACTAGTAATTAATAACTTTCCTGATTTGTAATCAACTGCTTGACCAAATTTTGTCAGTGCAGAAACATTTTTATCAACTACCTGTTGACCAAATACAAATTGTCCCGGAGTTGCTGTACTATCATTGGCTGAACTTAAATAATCAAATGTATATACTACACCACTTTGTGTTTGTATATCTCTAATTTCAGTATGGTCACTGTCTAATGTTGTTGTTCCAGCATCAAGAGTCACTTCCAGATTACTTGCACCATTTGGAGATCCAACTACCAGGGTTAGTGCATCACTTGATATTGCTATTGATTCACCAAAGTTTGTGTACTCTTTTGGATATGGATTTGTTATTGTTTGTGTTACAACAAATATATCTAGTCCTAATGCAGTCAATGGAGCAAGACCATCTGCCGCTGGTGATATATTTAATTTATTTGCTACAGGACCAGCTTTAGCATTTACCAATGCTATGTTAAGTTTGCTGTCTGATGTTGCACTAGCAATAACATTTGGAATATTTGCATTATTGATATCTATAACAACTTGTGCCAATGTTGTGCTTGTAAAGGTTACAAGATAGTTATTGATTCTTATTTTATGTCCGGATGTCACTGTTGGAGTTGCTACTGTTCCTGTAATTGTTCCGTAAAGTCTTGACTGATTAACTGCTCTTGTTACTGAACCACCTTCAGGAATTTCCTGACTGCTTGCAGGTGCACTAGCATAGACCGAACAGTTAGTTGGACATATTTTAACTTTATTTCCAAATAGTGCACCTTGATTTTTGCTTGTCATTTCTATTGTGTCAATTAACTGTATGTTATTTGTTTCAATATCAATAAAGTCACCTAATGCAGGTGCTGTTGCTAGTGTGGCTGTTTTGGTAGCAAATGTATATGTTCCACCAATATATCTGGTACTATTTGTTTGATAAACACCATTGACATAAACTTCGGCTCTGCCTTGTGGTGTTTGGTCTGTAGTAAATGTTTTATTTGTTGCCACGGTCTGTTGGAAACGTTGTACATCTCTGTCGTAAACATATACCTTACCAACTTGGTCTATTGCTCCTGAAGTTGCAAGAGGAGCACCAACAATAATTTGTCTACCGTCTGTAGTGGTTGCTACTGAATCACCAAATCTTTCGCCGGTAGTTCCTGCTATAGTTACTACATGTTCAAAGTAATCTGCTGATCTAATAGTTATACTAGCTGAGTCTGCTGGTGCTGTTGTAAAGGCAAATGTCAATGAGCTATCAGCTTCATAACTATAGTCTAATTCAGGACGCTGTAATACACTATCAACAAATACTTGTATTGAATGTAGGCCGTCTATTGTAAATAATCCTGAGATATTAAATACTTTTGTTGAACCATCTCCTGTAAGTGTTTTTGTTTCATTTCTAGTAATTATTATTGATTTACCACTGGCAGGTGCTGTATCTAAAGTTACAATATTTCCAGCAAATGTATAAGCTGAATCTGCTAGTACCGCATTATCCACAACCACTGCTATGTTATCTTTAATGTTGCCTGATGATATAATATCTGTTGATATATTGTAGCCTCTGGTACTGCCGTCACCAATAAATCTTGCCTGTTGTATTTGTCTGTCGACTCTTTGATATCCGTAGACTGTATCCTTGCCTGGTGCACCAACATATATCCATCTACCGTCTTGGCTAATAGTTACTGCATCACCAAAGCGACCAATTGCAGTTGGATTGCCATCTGGTGTTACTAGCAATTGATGTTCTATTAATAAGTTAGAATTAGGTTGTTTAATTACTGCTACATATCCTTGTCCACTATTTGATGTACTTGCTCCTGCTACTGCATATGATTCATCAGCAAATGCTATATCATTTCCGTAACCAGTTACACCTGTAGTGCTAGCTAATGACAGTATTGAATTCTCAGCATATACATTGTCAGCTGTTTTAACAAACGAATAAACTGCTCCTCGACCTGCTCCGTTGAGTGTGTCACCTACCAGAGCAGTTAAATTATTTTTGTTTTGTGCTACACTAGATCCAAAGTTTGTGTCAGTTACCACTGTATTTGTTACCAATGAACTTTCTGATGTAAACGGACTTACTTTTTCTAACACTGTCCATTCATCTTGTCCATTATTATCTACCCAAACTCTATTTCCTGTGTTCAGTGAGTTAGCAAAAGGTAGTCCTAACACATCACTTGGTTGTGTGACTCTTACTGAATTTAATTTAAATAACAATCCATTGTTTGTTATTGTGTCAGTGTCTGTTGGTAGTGTTAGTTTTACTGTGATTTTATCTATAGCAGGAGTTGATATCACTCTATACGCAAAGTCTACAGCAACATCAAAATACTTAATTACAACTAAGTCATTTTTCAACAGTTGATGCGGAGCATTGAATGTAAGAGTTGATGTTCCATCTAGATTATCATTGGCTGTTGTTAATACTTGATTTAATGAACTAACTCTGTATATGTTCCAATTATGTGAATTATCTTTGGCTACCCAAATTGTGGTTCCTTCCTGTAGTTGATCTAGGTAAGGAGTTAACACACCAAGATCATCTAAATCAAATGCTTGGAAGTTGATATCATCTATATTAACATAGCCAGCTGTTGGTAATCCTAAATCGTTAACCTGGCTAGAGTAGATAGTACTTAGAGGCCCTCCGTCTTCAAGAGTAACTTTATAACTTTGTCTATAAATGTTGTTTAATTCTACTGATTGGTCAGCTGTTGATGTTGCTCCGTTCTCAACTAAAGTAACTGTACTTGGATTTCCAGATAATTTATTTTCATTTAATTCTAATTCAATGTAGCTTCTATTCGCATTTCCGCCATATATACCTTGTTTAACTGCCCAATTTTCAAATATTGAATAGTTAGTTAATTCTTTTTCTAACTTGGCTGATTTAAATAAATCAACAGCTCGTTTGGTACCTTTATTACTGATATAGTTTTCGTAAACGTTAACTTGACTGATATCATCTAAGTTCATGTTTTCTAAGTAGCTACGTTTATTAAATCCAATTAGTCCAAAGCCTAATTGATCTGCATCGTTTTCTAAGTTAGCAACATTACTGTTATAGTAATCTTTAATTTGATCACTCTTAAGACTAAGGTTAGGTAACAGTCCTTTTTTAATTTCATCGTATTCTGTTTCTGACCATGAACTGTAATTAAAAGTTGCACTCGGGTCAACATGCTCTAATGCGGAATAATGTTGATTTTTATAAAGAACAATATCACCTTTACTGTATGATCTTGTTCCTGTCCATTCGTCTATGTTATCTATGTTAAACACAAAGCCTTGAGCTTCAACCTGACCAGTCCAATCACCTGTATTAAATCCGTTAATTTTCAGTCTTTGTTGTCTTGACCCTGTTGAAGGATCGTAAATTAAGTCATTAAATATTGATACATTATCAAATACTAATACATGTTCGTAGCTTGTAAATTTAGCATTAATGTACGATATAGAATTTTCATCTATTGTTTTAACTTCAAACACATTATCGATTCTGTTGAATACTAACCTATCATTGGTAATACCTTTAAGATTTTGATTTAGTATAAAGTCATCAGCACCCTGTCCCAATATCGGAGCAACCACTGCTTTTTCTTTTTCAATGTGTAATTTATCAGCATTTGGATTTAAATTAATAATACTACCGTTACGCCATCCTTGCTGACTCCAATAAAGAGCTTCGCGTATCATTTGAGACCAATCTAATAGATAATCATTTTCTCTATTTTCAAATTGATAACCTTTTGATTCCAACCAACGACCGTAACTTATCAAAAAGTCACTTAAAGTGCTAGTGTTAGTAAACACATAACCATATGGTATTTTTACTTCAGTGTCGCTGAAGTCTGATGATATTCTTACCTCTGTGTTGCCAACTTTTATCTTTTTAAAATTACCATTTGGTATGCTAGTGAATATGGTAAAATACGGCTGTAATTTACTGTTACCGTAAACTGCAAATCCATCTACTGTTTTTTGTATGATTACTGAACTGTATTCAACTTGATCAAATATTTCATTGTTGTATAGGAATACTTCATAGCTTTCGTCTGGTAATAGCAAACTTGTGTTATTTGAATTGGGAGATGTCTTTTCTGTAAAGATTTTTAAATAATCTTTATCGCTGAAGCCAGCTAGTCTATATGTTAATTGTATTTCAATATTTGATAATAGATCTGCAATTTCTGTACTAGTTGAAATACCTTGCTTACGAGCAAAGTCAACTGACCAATTAATATATGAATGCTTAGAATTATTTTCACCGTATACACTGATGTCACTTGATTTAATTCTTGTTCTACCATTGTACAAGTGTTGTCCCAGATCAGTATCAAATTTGTATAAGTCTCTATCTGCATTAAGAGCAAAAAACTCTGCTGGTTTAGTTAATGCTAGCAATCTCATTATAGCAAATGGATATGCACTAGATTTCCTCCAAGCTGATTCTACTGGACCTTGATCTCCCTGTACCCATGATTTTTCAAGACTTAGATTGTCATAATTTTTAACCATGGTATCAAATGGTGTTTTTAATGCACCTTCGTCGGTTACCGGAATAACTGTTGTTAAATTAGTTCTTATAAATTTAGTATCTACTGAGTATGTGCTTGTACCGTCCCAAATACGTCCAGCGGCTAAATCATCCCATAAAACAGTGTTACCTGATGTATATGGTGCAGGACCATACTTGCTTACCCACCAAATTGGTTTCTCTGAAAAACCTATCATTTCCCACGGTGTTAAGTGTGGAAGGTCTGTATCATAATACTTGTTAAATGCTCCCCTCCAGTGTCCTGGTAGTAGCTCACCGTCTATGGTATCGTCTGCTTTTGAATAGTTCCATGTACGTTTTTCATCAGCATCATAGTCTTGTACTTTGTAGTCTAGTCTGTTCCAGCTTACCCAAGTTAAGAAACTGGTTCCTAGTATTTCTGTAATTTCTTCTTCAGTATACTCAGTTGTTCTAAATTTGCCTGGCGATACATCTTCAACACATAAAGGAACGTCACCTGTCCATTTAATATTATTATAGATACGTTTTTCAAACTCTAAAAGTATACTGTCTCTATCATCATCAAATGCTAGTACCTTACTACCATCGTGACCTACTATTACATTTGTTGTGGTTATATAACTATCATCTGAATATATTTCAGGTTTATATTTTTTATATAATCCTAGCTTGGTAGGAGTACTTGGTACATAGCTACCGTAGGTTGTTGTGTATTCTCTAATTTTAACAACATCACCAGATACCAGTGTTGCTAGACCAGTTGCTACATCATGTATTGTTAATCGAGCACCATCTGTGGCCACTGTGTAATCAATATCTTTTATTAATTGTACATCATTTTTATAAACCAATAATCCCTGATAGTTTGCTTTTGTAAAATCATACACTGTTGTTAAGTCAAAGAACTCATCGTCAATTGCTGTAATTGTATGTGTTGTTTCAGTAAACACATCACCACAAGGAATAGTGTCAGTCCAGTAAAATGGCTGAGTTAATTCTTTGCTAGCATTAACAAATTTTAATGCTTGATCTAGTTTTTGTGCTGTTGTTCCAACAAAGTCATTTTTTGTAACGGCGTCAATTATTTTATTTTTATATTTCTCGTATTCTGTTCCTGCATATGCTAATGCGTCAAAGAAGTTAATATTGCTATCTCTAACAAATGTAGTAGCTAGTTCTAATGGACTACCTTGTTGAACTATTTTATTACCGTAAGGTACAACATCGCCTAAATCTCTAATATTATTAATACCTAACACAGTACCTGACAAGGTTGGAATATTTTGAGCCAGATCAACATAATGATTTCTCACAGTACCTAACGTGATTGTGGAGAATGTATTATTGGGTGAATTGTTAGCTAGATTATCTGGTATTTGATAAAATCCAGTTTTGCTAACGTTATCACTGATAATACGTACTTCAATATTTGCACCAGTTGTTGGTACATGATCCGTTGCAAATGTTATTGTTGTTTGATCTGTTGTGGTTACGAAAGTATATTTGCTAGAATTATAAAATACATTATCGACAAAAATAACAACTGCATTATCTGTTGCGGCTTTTGCTGGAATGTCACATACCAAAGGTACATCTGCATATGTAAATGCTATTACTTGTGATTGTATTGATTTGTCCAGATGTTTTTTCCATCCTAGTTCTTTTGCAAATGTGGTCCTGGTTGAATAAGTGTGAGCAAATCCTATACTAATATTTGAAGTAGTACTGACGCTGTCGGATGTGAAAATAAAAGTGTCACTTTCTAAATTGTTATCAAATACAATGTCTCCTACATTATTAATACTGAGATATTTTAATCTCTGATTTAATACTGTGTCTAATGCACCTGATCCAGGAGCATATGAGAATAACTTACTACCTATAAAGTTTGTGCTTGGATAAGTTATCTGATCACTCAGGCTCTTTCCTGTCTTGTCAAATATGTCGAACAGTGGCGCCTGATTAACTTTTGTTTTCTGTTGTGTTTCCGTCCAGGTATTTCCTGTATATCTATAGCTTTTACCTTGCAGTGTTGATCCGCTTAAAAGATACACTGTATTTTCAGCGGCTACTGCTCCGTCTGTTGCTTGAGTTAGATTAATTATTTTATCAGTACTGGTTAACCCGTCTTCGTCTATTAGGGTAACTTCATAAATTTTATTTCTAACTTCAGGGTCTAAATCATTAGCAAATACAATTCTTGTGCCATTTACTAGGCTATAACCATCTAAGCTGTATCCTGTTTTTCCATTAACATTACTAAGGGCATCTGTTTGATTAAAGTCAATTATATTAATAGGTGCTTTACCTTCTGTTCCAAAATTAAACAGTCTCAATCCTGCTTTAAATTCTAGGATAGGACGTTTAGCTCTCAGAGTTTGATCTAAGTTTGTAACAGTATTATTATATTCTGCTGTTTTATTAATAACATCAATGTGTGTCCATCGATTTGTTCTGGTCCAGGGGTTAAGATCTAAACTAGCTTTGTTAATTGTAAAGTAATCTTGATCTTTTGGACTATTTAGACTTGAATCAAACGGCCCGCTATCAAAAGATGTAATATCAAACGGTAATGTTTCATCATCCAAAAATGGTTCAGGAGTTTGAAAATTTGTTTCAGGCAGTAATTGTATTGCAGTACCCACGCCTTCAATATAATATATTTCATCTTGATAGCTAGTAGGTTCTGTTTTTCCTCGGAATTGTACTTTTAATCCGTTAGTAAATACAACTCCATTGGGAGAAGTATAATTCACTTTACCTACAATATCTGTATCAACATCTAGTACAGTGCTATCTAGTTCGTCTACTACTTTGATTACACCAAATTTAGTAGCATCATTCTGATCTTGATAATACAGTAGATCACGAGTCGCAGTCAACAAGGGTTGAGGTTCAAAGAATCCTTCAGCTGATTTATAGAAATATCTAGAAGCATTTTTAGTTCCGTACTGTACTTCAAACTTACTAAGATTAGGTACATCTAGTATACTTGACAATACCATAAACGGTCTAGTAGGATCACTAGGGTCAGTTTGAAATTGTATTTTCCATACTCCATATCTTTCTGCTGTTGTAGTGATATCAACAGTTGAATCAAATACTTCGCTGTCATAACCAGAAGTAGTTGAATCAAATCTGTCTGTAAATCTCCATCCACTTAGTGAACCATCAGGATCTGTATTTTTGTTTAAGAATATAACTGTACGATTTTCTAAGTCACTTATTGAGTCTATTCCTTTATGTTCAGCTAAGAACACATCTACATAGACATTGTTAATTTGATCAAATCTTAAATCAGTGGTTAGATCAACTTCGCCCAAGTCAGTCATTGAATAGAATTCGTCTTGTGCAGTACTCAATGGAACATTAAATGTTACTGTACCGTTGTCTGTACCGTTGTTAGTTACTCCAAGCACATCTTGACTTGAAATATTTTCTTGACCAATTAGTGTTCCTGATGTTCCAGGATTTGCTTGTATCCAAAAAGGATTACCATTCTGCTCCACTGTGAATGTATAGTTTCCGCCTCTTATCAAAGTAATTGTTGGATTTGTTCCTGGAGATCCAGATAATGTATAACCGCTGGTTGTTCTATCAACAGTAAAGTCGTTAGTGAATCCTATTTCTGTAGCTTGTACATTAACCGAGTCTGGGCCACCTGATAGCCAATGGTATTGACTAAAGTTAATAAATTTATCATAATCAACAAAAGGGTCCCAAGAGTAAAATTCACTTGAAAATAGTCTATCATGCTTGTTTGTTTTTGCTCCGCGTATGTTAAGAGCGTCTATTAGTCCAGGGTATGTGGTTAGATCTTTTGTTGTTGCAGTATTTGGTACTTTATAAACCACTGATGGTTCAAGTTGGTAGTTTGCTCTTGTTGTATCTGGTTCAATAACATAGCTGTCAGTAGCACTTACTCCTGGTCCGTTCTTCTTACCTATAAATCCTTCAACACGCTGTAGCTTGCTTGGCTGGACCATTTGATCCAATGTTGCTGATAAGAATTTTTTGTTGGTATCTGTCCTAAATATTTCAGGTAATAGATCAACTGTTCTTGTTCTTGTTACCATTAAATTATTCCACTATTAGAAGCTGTTCTTAAAGCACTAGAAGTTAGTGCATCGATGACCACAATATTTTCTACTGAAGCCGCATTTACAAATATTTCATCTGGAGCTGATCGTATTTCATATAAGTCACCAAAGCTCTTTGTTGGGTCCTTAGGAACTAGCACAACTGAACTTACTATATCACCCAACTCTGAATGCAGGTATGCTGATAATTCAGAGAAGTAAAACGTATCTCCAAAGTCCCATTTATCAATGGTAAAATATTCATTTAGTGCTTCAACCACACGTGATTTAATTTCGCTAGTTGAAACTACTGAATCCGTATACCTAATAACTTTAATATCACCTTGAAGTTCTGTTGCTGATTTGTTACCAAATAATGGTTTAAATTTTACAGAATTTAAAATTACATTGTCACTGACCATTTTAAAATCTTGTAGTGTAGCGTATGCAATTGAAAGTTCATCAATTGTTGGCTCAAGAGGTTTAGTAACTGTAGCTGTAGCATCTTTAAGATAATTTTGATACTGTGTATAGTATGAACTAGTTACCAGATACAAATCAATAATATTTGTTATTGCAGGATCAATTCTTTTACTGTTGCTTGAATTATGTTTGTATTGGAAATGTAAGTCTTGTCTTCCAGTATAGTATTGATACTCTGTTGTTTCTGTAAGCGTGTATGTTGTTCCTACAACTGTTAGTTTGTAAAACTTTTTATCTGTAGATGCATAAAATATCTGACCATCTATATATTCTGTTTTAGCTAATTCTATTGCGTCCAATGTTGCGTATAAGATATCAACTGTTCCGCTTGCTATTGGAACAAATCTTTCTAGGTTGTCAAAGTCTGTGGTCCTTTGTAAAAATGCAACTTTTGTTGTTACATTTGTTTTTGGAGCAACTATGTCTTCAAATATATCTGGATTGTCAGCAATGTTATCACTGTCGCTATCTGCATAACTTACTAATACTTTAAAGTTATCAACAAAGCCATCTGTTTCTACTTCCTGTCCAATTATGTCTAATTTGATGTCGCTGGTCAAACTTGCATTACTGTCGGGTTTGTTATTAATTTTAATTACATTAACAAAATCATTAACTGTTCTTCCTGTTTTAGGATCGTATATTGCATCGTTAGAATCAAATATAAATCTATTTTCAGTAACTGATGCAAAGTAATAGTTTAGTGTTCTATATTTGACTGTGTATATTGAACCGTCAGTGGTAAACTGTACTAACCATGATGCATCTTGTTGTAATCTATCTGTGTTTTTAGCGAAGTCTGTACTAAATTCTGCGTCTTGATTCAAGTTGTCTGATGATATGATATACCATGTTGAGGTTGTGTTGTCATATCCTAAACCAAAGTTTCTATACAATTCAACTTGTGCAATCATTAATGTTTCAGTTGCCGCAGGTATGTCTGTTACGAATTTTGGAATTACTTCAGTTGGTATTGCACCAGTAGGTATAAAGTCATTTAATACCACAGGACCACTACCATCATCAAGATTGCCTACACCAAAGTTTGTACCGTCTAATGTTAAACTCGATACTGTTACCCAAAGAACTAATTTTTCATTGGCACCTGTTGGAGTGCCTACTTTTAATCTATTATTTGCATCAAAGAAATAACCAGTTGGTGGTTCTATTTTAATCAATCCACCTTGTTCAATAAAACGTGTGTTACTAGTAGCAATTTCACCAACTGCTATAGGGTTACCGGCGGCATTTTTAAAATATCCTGAGCTTGAATTAGTTGATGCTGTGCTTTGTTGCCAAATAATGTCTGTTGATGCGTAGCTCGGTCTTACAAATTTATCATTATAAAAATGTACCATTGGTCTTGAAGCAATAGTTGATTCAAGTTGATTACTAATCACTGCCGCAACATCATTTGTGTCAACAAATGTAAATGTAAAATTAGGTGTGGTAAAGCTTCTATAGAACATGCCATCACTGGCAAACGTATTTGTTGATGAATACTTACCTGTTGGATCTAATAGATCTAATTGTCTATTAATACCAATACTTGAACGTCCAAGTGCTTTAGATTTTAGTATTGAAGTAAACTGTGTGAAAGGGAAGTTGTTGTAGTCCTCACCGTTAACCATTCTATTTTGTGTATAAAATCTTGCTGGAGCACGAGTTTTAATATCATCAAGTGTGTCTCTTTGTTTAGCATTAGTTACTGGCTGTTGTAGTCCTAAAACAAAACTTACTGTTTCGTTACGACCGTTACGGCTAATATATGGTATTGAGATAGTAATGTTCTGTAATTCGTCTGGATTAATAATATAGTCTAATCCGTTTGATTGTCTGACAAATGTTCTAAAAGTTCCAACTGGTACTTTAGAAAATACACCATCTCCAAATCTCAATTGAACCTGATCATTTGTTCCAGCAGTTACAGAATATACTGTACGCTGTTGGCCTTCAGTGGCTGGTGTGGCTCCTACTCCGTATATACTTTCTACTTTGTTCCATTCGGTTAATGTATTAGTATTAGTAACTTCATATAACCAAACATCACTTTGGTTAATGCCTTCAACATTGATGTCAACTGTTCTGTTAGATATTCTTTCAGCTACTGAAAAGTCTTGGCTAATTAGTCCGCCTTGTTTGAAGTAAAAGAAAAAGCCTGTATTTGCAGAACCAAATCCTAGTTTATCATTTCTATACAACACATTCATAGGAGCATTTGGCTGTGGTGAAGATTCATATATGTAAGTTTTATTTGCTGATGTTGCTGAAACTACTTCAAAAGACATTGTCGTACCATCTACCGTTCCGTCAAAAGGAACTACAGGTAAAAATCCATCTACAACATTTAATTCATATTCATCTGTGGTTACACCTAATATACTTTGTGTATTACCTGGTCTTCCGAATCTCTGGCTATCTGCTAGAGTTGCGTTTACTATAGATGTAAATTGTTCATACCAATCTTGATTTGTTGAATCATTCCAGTTAACTCTAATTCCTGACAGATTGAATCCATTAACGTCTGTTACAGATTCTGTCGTTGACACTCCTAATACTTTTAAGTAACCTTGTCCTGCTTCGTTTCTTTTTGGACTATACCCTACTAGATTTGCTAGTTTGACCACTGAGTCTCTTCGCTCTGCAGTGTCAATAAAGTTTTCACGAGCATTTAGATCATTTCTAAATGCAAGACCTTGACCCATAAAGGCCATTAAGTCTAATAGTGCAATAAATTCACTTGACTCTGTGTAGTCGTTAAATGTTTCTGGATAATATAGTCGAAGATAATCTACGAAACTTTTTCTTAGAGTTTCGAAATCATAACTTTGAAGGTCAGCTTCACGGAAAGTCTTATACAGTCTTTTCCAGTCTTCTGCTCCGAATATTGCTGTTTGTCTTGTAGTCTTAGCCATAGTATTCTCGTTGTTATCAAGTATTTATCACTTTAGATAACTACGTATATTATTATACTATACTAGCTGTTTGAGTTTCTTGATTAAAGAAAAGGCTTAGTCTTTGCTTTTCTGTTGTGGATAGCACTGTAACAAAAAGTTCTACCAGTACACCATTTTGCTGTGGGTATACCTGTAGATCATCTACTTTAACTCTAGGGTCTTGCTCAACCGTTCTACGAATTTCATGTTCTAGGTCTTTCATTGTCGAATCGGTCTGAGGTTCAAATATTAATCCCCATACATTAGTTCCATAACTAGGATTACCTAACTTTTCGCCTTGTTTGATCAAAAGGCTATTCAGCACATCACGTTTAACTAGTTCATAATCAACCAGTGTAAACTTTTTGCTGTTATCAATTGTAGAAAATCCAAAGTATGTTGCCATGCTAGTATTTATTCACTTAATATTTAGGTTTTGGGATTTTATCGTTATTAATTAACGCATTGCCTGCACTATCAATACCTGTTCTATCCGTTGTGCCAGAATATCCGCCGGGACTACCAAAGCCACTTAGATCAGGAGTAATTTTTTCATCTACAAATTGAACAGCATATTGAGCATTTCTTGCTGTTTGTTTAATACCATTGGATATTGTAGTATTTAAATCTAGACCTTTGGCCCATCTTGTAGTATTATTGACACCGTGACTGATGGACGCATTTAACAATGCTCCTAGATCGTTGGGAGATTCAGTTCCCTTGATCACTCCGTTTGCTCTTAATTGACTTACGTTGGCCACAAACACATCTTGAACTGCATCTTCCTGTAATGTTGCATTATTAAGGAAGGATGTTAAGTTTGATACTCCACCTTTGTTTGTCCACACTGTGGAACTAGATAATACTCTTTCAAGTTGCGTAGTAGTATTACCATAACTATCGGTGCTGGTGCTTGTTGGATCTGTTAAGAAACGATCTAGTGTACCTGGAGTTAGGTATCCTGCTGATTCTAATTGTTCAGCACTTAAACCAAATTGTCCTAGTCCTTTGTCGGTACTAAACTCATTGAATCGTTGTGCAGTATCTTTGGACAGTTGACCCATGATACCAGTAACTTGATCACTGTTTAGTGTTTCAATGTCACCTGACGCTTTATTGATCGCAGTAAAGTCTTTTAGCTCAATGCCCTTAGGTGAAAATCCTGATACTTCTGTGATTGCCTTTTGTGTAGCTGTTGGTAAAGGTGTTTGTTTAGCACCACCAAAGTTAACTGAGTTTGCTACACCTAAATTATGGAACGGCCACGGTTCGTGTGTAGGAACTCTGGTATTGATAGTTTCTAGTTTGCCTGTTTCACTTTGCCATCCTGTACTACTATTGAATGTGCTGTCGCTTACTTTATTTTTTGGAATTGCTGTAGCTGGTGATACTGGAATGCTACCGCCTGAATTTAATGCAACACATCCTGCTGTTAATGATAGATTATCTCCTCCATCAAAACTTCCAACCTTACCTGCATCCAATGCCAGTGTTTGGTCTGACCTTACACTTATTTTTAATTTACTATATGCTTTTAGTTCACCTTCAGCCCTAAGATTAATAAATGATGATTCTAAATTTAACTTTTGTTTACCTAACATGTTGATGTTTTGTCCGGCATACATGTTAATGTCTTTATCGGCATGTAAATTAATAGTGCCCTGTGTTCTTACATTAACAGAATTAGTTGAAAATACATCTACTGTACCTTGTGAACCAAACTCTAACCACGACTGTCCATTGGCATGCGTGATATAAAAACAGTTGCCATCGTCACTCATCGTGATTTGATGACCTTTAGCAGTTCTGATTCTAATTAATTGATCGTTGCCTTCAAGATCACCGTCATCCATAACAAGAGTGTGTCCACCTCGACGACCAATGACTTTTATTTGATCTTGAGTGACTTCACCTTTTTCTAATTTACCTTTGATATCTGTTTCACTGAAACCACCTGCATAGATAGGTTTACCTGGAGTGCTTACTCCAAACACTGAGCTTGGACTTTCTCTTTGACTGCTTGATGATATCGGACCTCTTATACTGTCGTCGATCAGTCCTTGTTGAAAAATTGAATATGCGTGTGTTGAATGGATAGGTTTAGCTCTATCCCAAAATCTACTGTCCTCAAATACTTCAGGATTCTCTCCATTGATTTCTGTAACAGGAACTGATCCTGTATTACTGTAGAAACTTCCTGCCGCGGCCCCTTCCTTGTCAAATTTCGGAGAGCCTGCAATACCAGGAATCATATGTCCTAGTCCTGGATCAGGAACACAACCTGTGTAGTATCCTTGATTTGGATCACCGTCTGCAAAGAAACAAAATACCTTGGTTCCCACGTCCGGTGGAGTAAACCACATACCGTATGTGTGTCTATTTCCTACAAAATTACCTGTACCATCGTTACCGCCTGCATGTTCTGTTGCTCCGTAGAAATGAGGTAAGTAGTTAACCGTTCTCCAATTTGATTGATCCTCTGGATTTTGACCGCCAAATGATTCAATATAAACTCGTAGCCTACCAGCTCGTGTAGAGTCTACTGTGGATTTAACTAAGCCGATGAACGGTCCAAATTCTGCAGGGACTCCTCCCTTGTCAAACTTGTACGCTGTTCCTCGACCTCTATTTCTTTGTATGTTTTCTGCCATATGTCTATTTAATGCCTATGCGTCTGGAGCCGCAGATTTTAATAATGATGAACCAGTGCCCAATGGAAATGTTGTATCTTCAACTTTTGTTAGTTTTGCGTCTGGTATTTCTTCAACAATAGCTGTTCCTATTTCTACACTAGCTTTAAATTTAGGAGGAAATTCTACCATAAGACCTTCAAGCACTTGTGTAAACATTCCTTTACTAAATTTATTCTTAACAGCAATAATTTGGTATATTAATCCATCAGTCTTCGTTCTGAAACTTTGATCAGAACTTTTAAGTAGTATTTGCTTAGGCTTTGCTTCACCTGTAGTTTCATCATAGTCTTCAATGGTTTTATAGAAAACTTCGCAGAATACTTCTTGGCTGTCATAGTTTACTGATCCATCCTCTAAGTAAGGACCAAACTCTTTACCTGCTCGATAAAAAATATCACCTTGTTGAATGAAGTCAGGATCACCGTAGACTGTCATTTCCATTTTAGCAAAATCAACCGGTGAATATAATACACTGGCCGCTCTGGCCGCTTCTTCTGCTGATTTTCCAACACCGTTTTGAGTGTTTTGGTCAGGTGGTCCAACTGCACCTGGAGCTGGATTATCTGCCGCCTCTCGATCATCTTCCGCCTTTATCCTGGCTTCATTTGAAAAATTTGGACTCAATGATGTATAATATAAGGCATTAAATTCTACTTCATAATCTATTACTTCTGTGTTTTCTCCAGTAAACCAATAGTTGAATTTTTTATGTACTCCTCTAAATCTGTCCTTAGGAAATGCCGGACTTTTGGTATCAGTGACCTGTTGGGGAGTTATAATTACTTCAATGCTGTACGCATAATCTTTTCTAATTAGATCATACTCAAGAGGTGTCACTTTTGTAGTAAGTTTATACCAGGCCAATACCTTATTGCCGGTTTTGTTTTGCCAGTTTCTGCTAACTACATCGTACTGAACCGTTTGCTGATTAGTAATATACTGACTAGTTTTTAATATACCATCAATGCTTTGTTGTAGTTGCTGACCTGCTGTTACACTTACCGTAAATGTTTCTTTTTCAACTTGACCTTGAGAATCAAGCAGATGGGTTGGCAAAGTTGGATCTACACTGGCTGTTCTTGGTTTAGCAATACCACCCGGTGGCATTACTTTTTGCTCTCCTATGTTGCTACCTTCAAAAGTAACTTTATATTCATCAGGAATACCTTGTGCTTTTTTGTCAACATATGCTTTCTGTTGTTTGTTTAAGGCATTAATCAATCCAGTACTAATTACTTGCTTACTTGAGGTATTTTCTCTAAGATCACTGGTACCATTAAACAGATCTTGTAATGTTTGTCCTCTTATTTCAACCTGAAACGGTATAGTTGCACGTTTTTGACTTAGTGCTTCAAAGTGATTAACAGGTAGTGCTTCACACACATATTCAACAGGACCTGTAGCGGCTCGTGTAGTAATATTAGCAAACTTAAAAGGAATAAATTTTTCATTGATACTGTTTCTGTCTGATCTATTGTTATCAAACCTATCTGAGTCTACTGTTGATTGAGAACTGATTTGATTTCCTTCTTGATCATAACCGTGAAATCTAATTGTCATCAGATAGTGTTGTTTAACAAAGTCCAATGTGCCAAAGAACTTTTCAGTTGCATTTTTTAATCGTTGGATGAATGTGAATCCATAAGGCTCAATGATCTTAAAATTTAATCTTGTTTGATTGGTCGCTCCTCTTACTGCTCTAGGCATTAGACTTTCCAATTCTAGATCTTCTATAAAGTAGTCTAGGTCAAAAAATTCATTTCTAATGGCTCCGTTTAGGTCAACTTCACCAACTGGACCTGCTCCACCACTTTGTATTAATAAACTTAATCCTGATACTGTTTTAATTTCCTGCTCGCTCATTACCTTAAACTGTTCTGGAGTCATTAGATATATGCTTATCTGATAAGTGTAAGATGCCATGCCAGCCAATGAATTTGTTGTTGTTTTTATGTCTTGTTCAAATGCACTAGGATATTTAACATCACCTTGTCCTGTTAGTCCGTTACCTGTACCGCCTTTATCTTCCTCAAAGGTCCTCTTTGCTCTATCCTCACTTGCTGTTCCTGAAGGGCGTTGTGTTTCTGTCTGATTAGCATTTGTTCCTGGAGGCACAGCTTGTGAATTTAGTTCAGGACCTGTTTCTGGATTTTGTGTTGCGGCAATACCTGCTCCGCCTGCCTTGTCATCTGTTGCAATTAAACCAATACTGTCAGTGTCAGTTTTTTCGCTAGGGCCTAATCGACCTTCACCTAGTGACGCTCTAATTGTGTCTAAGGCCGCTTGAGCCGTTGCTTTGGCTTCGCGTGCTTTTGCTACAGCATCAATCACCCGAGTACCGTATACTAGATCAGATTGGCCATCTCTGACTTCCCCTCGATTTAAAAAACTTGTGACAGCATTTAGTGTGTCGATAGCCTCTGCTTCTAATGCTTTTCCTGCTGTTTCTGTTTGATCGACGGTACTAACATAGACATTGACCTGTTTAGATATTAAGCCAGCTCTATCACTAAGACTGGAAGATTGATTTTCGTACTGGGTAGCTTGAGCTGTTGTTACCGCCATCTTAGAAGCCTAATGCTGTTTTAAGAGTCGAAATCTTTGGTAAGAATATTTTTGTTCCAACCTTAAAATCATAAATTGGATCCACTATTGAGTTTGGATTACGCTGTGAAAATACCCACCATAGCCCTGGATCGTCATATAAATCTTGTGCCAGTAGGTCTGGTCGATGCTGATATGTAATTGTTACTGTAAACATCTGATCATCTACCTGTTTAGGAATTGGTCTATTCTGCATCACTCCAAGATAATTATCCTGAACCTGTGATGTGAAATAAGGCGATGTTGATGCGTATTTTACTTTAGCCATTACCAGAACCCTCTTCTAATACCTTGTCCTTGTGCATAGTCAGCAACGCTGAACTCTTGACTTGAACGCTTACGACTAACAATTGGATGTAGTGTCATTGTTAATTCTATTTTAGTTGGAACATAGCTAGAATTTTGTTGATCAAGTCGACCTGTGTTTGATCCGTAATATCTATTCTCTGCACCCTTGCTAACACCTTGACTGAATAATTGTAATATTCTTGATAAAGGACTTTGATAACCATTATTCTGTACTCTCTTTTCACCTAAATCAATTGTGGCATTTCCTATGCCACTGGTTCGTACATAATCAACATCCTGTGGTAGAATATAATTAAACTGCTGTATCACACAGGGATGGTCATTAAATTGATTTTCTCCAAATCCGTCTAAGAATACTAGCGGAGGAGGTGTTCCTTTGTCTTGATCCTGGCCATAACGCATTTTTGTAGCTGATTTGAAAAAATGTATTGCGGCCAACAAATAGTCTGCTTCTTTGGTACTTTGTGCCGTAAATGTGCCTGTGATTTGTATGTCACTGATTTCACTGCTTTGATAAAAGTACTGAGCATAGTTTGAATGTGTTGGTGCTGTTTTATTATAGTTGGCTTGATAATTGATCATCACCTGCGGAGTATACGGAAATATAACACCGTCTGTGGATTTCAGTGGATCCAGTATGCCGGAGTCACCTGACTTGTATAATGCCTGACTGCCTGGAGCTAGGCGTACACGGAATCGCCAATCACTGGAATCGTTGTCCTCAGCTCTTATGTTAGCTTGATCCTGAGTATTATTTTCAAAACCATAATTAAAAGCATTCTCTGGTTTGTCAGTCAGTATAGGAGGTACCACCGGAGCTGGTTCTGTTGTACCAAACGGACTAGTTGCTATATTATCTTCTGCCATGTCTTTTCCTTATTATAATACTATTTATTAGAATAATAATAACCCACTATAATAGCTAAACCAAAAAAGGTTGACAGGGGCCTTATAGACTGTATAATTAAGTGTATCAATAAGGAGAATCATAAAAGTGGCTGAAGAACCTAAAGTAGTAACAAGAACTGGACGTAAGGTAAACTATCTAAACAATAGAGATATCCTTAAAGAAATTCATAAATCAAAAGCAACCTATTGTACATTCTTAGACAAGGACACACAGCATCAACAGGATGCCATTGTCTACGATCTTGTTAAAATTAATAAGGCAAGAATTAAAGAAGCTAAAGCAGATAGAATCGATAGACATAAAAGAGCAAGTGGTGAAATACTAAAACCTAGCGAAATTGCTGATACCAGTTTGGTATTTCGATTAATGACCTGGGAACATGTTCCGTTGGTAGATAAAAAACCTACCAAAGCACAATTAAAGAAACGTGCTAAAATTGAAGAAATGTTTGATGATATCGAAGAGGCACGGGATCAAGAAGATTACGGTATCACTGACCAAGTGCATACCAAATGTAATTTTCCTCCTTTCCAACACTATATGATTACCGAAGATGGCACACCGTATCTGGTAGGTAAAAGTCACTGGAAGGGTGACTTAGAGACAGGTGAATTTTCAAAAGATCATGGTTCAATGACCCCAAAACTAGCACACATGTTTATTAAACTGTGTGAGCGTTATGCTACTCGATCAAACTGGCGTGGATACACATATAATGAAGAAATGCGTGGACAAGCATTGTTGCAACTATCACAAATTGGATTACAGTTTGATGAAGCTAAGTCACAGAATCCATTTGCATATTACACAGCGGCAATTACTAACTCATTTACACGTATTCTCAATATTGAAAAGAAAAATCAATCAATACGTGACGATATCTTAGAAATGAACGGATTGAACCCAAGTTGGACTAGACAAAACAGTGAAGTAGATGCTAAACTAGCAGAGAAGCACAACGCACAACAAAAAGCAGACACTGAAGCTAAAGAAAAAGTAAAAGAAACAGAAACAAAATAACTTATTAACTCCTAAGGAAGGTTATGAGTAATCTATTTAAGAAAGCGGCTATCCTGACAGATATACATTTTGGTTTAAAGTCAAATAGTCAGCTACACAACGAGGACTGTTTGAATTTTGTCAAATGGTTTGTCACTAAGGCCAAAGAAGAAGGTTGCGAAACCTGCATCATGATGGGCGACTGGCACAACAATCGTTCCGCTCTCAACATTGTTACACTTAACTACAGTCTACAAGCAATTGAATTACTAGGAAAGTCTTTTGATAGGGTATTCTTTATTCCTGGTAATCACGATCTATACTATAGGGACAAACGCGACACTTACAGTGCGGCATGGGCCAAACACGTTCCTAACATTGAAATAATCAACGACTTTTATAAAGAAGGAGATGTGCAGTTTGCTCCCTGGCTGGTAGGTGATGATCATAAGAAAGTTAAAAAACTTGAAGGCCGTTATCTTTTTGGTCATTTAGAACTACCCCACTTCTTTATGAATGCTATGGTGCAGATGCCAGACACTGGTGAAGTACAGGGAGAAGACTTTCAGGGATTGGAGTCTGTATACACTGGTCACTTTCATAAAAGACAACAAAAGAAAAATATTATCTATACTGGTAATTGCTTTCCCCACAACTATGCTGATGCAGGTGATGATGATCGAGGTATGATGGTGCTAACTTGGGGTGAGAAGCCTAAGTTTTATTCGTGGCCAGATCAACCTAGATACAGAGTTTACAAACTTAGCGAAGTACTTGCGGCTCCTGCAGATCTATTACATAAAGGTATGCACACCAGAGTAAACATTGACATTGATATCAGCTACGAGGAAGCCAGTTATATACGAGAAACATTTGTAGGTACATACGGTCTACGTGAACTTACCTTAATACCAATTAAGAATGTAGACCTATCACAGGATGTTGAACCCGGACAGTTGAAGTTTGAATCGGTGGATACTATTGTTACCAATCAGTTAACTAATATCGAAAGCGATCATTACGATCCTAAAATGTTATTAGAAATTTATAGAGATCTATGATTACTAAAATATGTTTAAAATAAAAACATTAACAGTTAAAAACTTTATGAGTGTGGGGAATTCCACACAAGCAGTTAACTTTGATCGTGATGATCTAACCTTGGTACTAGGTGTGAATATTGATCTAGGTGGTGACGATAGTGGTGCCAGGAATGGTACTGGTAAAACAACCATAATCAACGCATTGTCGTACAGCTTATATGGACAAGCATTAACTAACATCAAACGTGATAATTTAATTAACAAAACCAATTCCAAGGGTATGTTGGTCACTGTTGAGTTTGATCACAATGGTCAAATATATAGAATTGAGCGTGGTCGCAAACCAAACACCATGAAATTTTATGTGGGTGAGACTGAACAAGAAATTACAGATGAGGCACAGGGTGATAGTCGTGAGACACAGAAACAGATAGAAGCAATGTTGGGCATGAGTCATGAGATGTTCAAGCATGTTGTAGCTTTAAACACCTACACAGAACCCTTCTTAAACCTTCGTGCTAACGACCAAAAAGCAATCATAGAGCAACTGTTAGGTATCACTATGTTAAGTGAGAAAGCTGACAGTTTAAAAGAAAAACTTAAACAAACGAAAGATGCTATCAAGGAAGAAGAGTTTCGCATTAAGGCAGAGCAAGAGGCCAATGAAAAAATTAAACAACAGATTGAAAGTTTAAAACGTAGACAAACGTTATGGCTAGCTAAACATGCTGAAGATCTTGCCAAAATACAGGGTGCGTTAGATAATTTATTAAAATTAGATATTGATGCAGAGCTGAATGCCCACAAACAATTGGTAACATTTAATCAAAAAGTTAAAGATATCAATGACCTATCTACCTCTATTACCAGAGCAAATAGTGATATTGATAGAGAAAGTTCTTTAATTACAAAACTTAAAAAAGAAATAGCCGACCTTAAAGAACATAAGTGTTATGCTTGTGGTCAAGAAGTGCATGATGACAAACATGAAGAAATACTTAAAGGAAAACAACAAAGCCTAGCTGATACCAACAAAGAAAAAGACAAACATGTTGAATTGTTAGAGCAATTGGAACAAGCATTAGCTGAAATAGGTAATGCTGGAGACGAACCTAAAACATACTATCCTACGGAACAGGATGCGTTTGAGCATAAAAATTCATTGACAACTTTAGAAACGCAACTAGAAAGTAAACAGGATGAAACAGACCCGTATGAGGAACAAATTGAAGAAATGGAGGCTACTGCTGTTAGTGAAGTAGACTTTAGTATTATGAATGATCTTGACAAACTTAAAGATCATCAAGAATTCCTACAAAAACTGTTAACAAACAAAGACAGTTTTATTAGAAAAAGAATAATTGATCAAAATCTTAGTTACTTGAACGCTAGACTAAGCCAGTACTTAGAAAGAATCGGACTGCCACACACAGTCACCTTCCTTAGCGATCTTTCTGTAGAAATTACTGAACTAGGGCGTGAATTAGATTTTGACAATTTAAGTAGAGGCGAACGTAATAGATTGATCTTGTCACTATCATGGGCATTTAGAGATGTCTACGAAAGCCTCTACGACCCTATAAACTTATTGTTCATTGATGAATTGATAGACTCAGGTATGGATGCTAGTGGTGTTGAGTCGTCACTAGCTATACTTAAAAAGATGTCACGTGAACATAAGAAATCAATATGGCTAGTATCACACAAAGACGAGCTAAGTAGTCGTGTAAATAACATATTAACTGTGACTAAGGAAAATGGATTTACTAGCTATGGCACTGATATCGACACAATTTAAGATACTACACCTAGAACCTACCGATGCCTGCCAAGCCGCCTGCCCACAATGTGCTAGAGAAACTGACACATCGTTCGACAAAACAACAGTAAATCATCTGACAATTGCCCGAATTAAAGAACTATTTTCAGTTCATCAGATTAAGCAATTAGACAAGATGTTTATGTGTGGCGACTACGGAGATCCAGCCGCCGGAAAACATACATTAGAAATTTTTAAATATTTCAGAAGTATTAATCCAGCTATTACACTAGGTATGAATACCAATGGTGGATTAAGAAATAGTAAATGGTGGCGAGAGTTAGCTGACATAATGTCTGGTGAAAGAGATTATGTTGTATTCAGTGTTGACGGATTAGAAGATACTAATCATATCTATAGAGTAAATGTTAATTGGAGCAAGGTTATTGACAATATTAATACGTTCATAACTGCTGGAGGTAATGCACATTGGGATATGATAGTATTTGACCACAACAAACATCAAGTTGAGGATTGTGAAGCATTGGCTGTTGCTCTTAAATTTAAATGGTTTAGGGCAAAAGTTAGTAGAAGACACGACTTTATGCCAATTGACTTTTTAAAAATTCCCAAAGGATGGAAAAATCCAACTATTAGTGAAGGAAAAATTAGTTGTCAAGCACTTAACGAAAAAAGTATGTATTTGTCAGCAAGTGGACTTGCCTATCCGTGCTGTTATCTGGGATCAACTAATCACACATTGGATCAATTTGATGCTGTCCAGAAATCCTGGAACAATGAACCAATTCAGACATGCAAAAACGTTTGTACTACATCTAACAATGTTACTAGCTACAGTAGTCAATGGCAACGTGAGGTAGAATTTTAATGAAGTTAGCATTATGGCACTGGCATATAGAGATATCAAGTAAGTGTACCTTAAAGTGTTCTAGGTGTGCTAGAGAAGAAGTGCCTGATACATTAGTTAACAGTGAACTCAGATTAGATTTTTTTAAAAAGAACTTTACCCCTGAATTTATCTTAGAGAATGTTGAAAAAATAACATTTTGTGGTGACGACGGAGACCCTATCTATGCACACGATTTGTTTGAAGTTATAGAATACTTTAAAAGCGTTAAGCCTGTTAAGATGGTTATAGTCACCAATGGCAGTTATAAAAAACCAAGTTGGTGGATGGAACTAGGTCATGTGTTAGATTCTGATGATCATATACATTTTAGTATGGATGGTTGGAATCAAGTGAGTAATGAACAGTATCGAGTAAATAGTGATTGGAATAGCATTGTTACTGGAGTTAGAATGTTAAGACAGGTCAGTGATGTGTTTATGACCAGAGACACTATTCTGTTTAAGTTCAATGAGAATCATTTAGATCTTATGGAACGCCAAAGTAAGCAGTTAGGATTTGACGCATTTCAGATAACCCGTAGTACTAAATTTAATAAGATATATCCTATATACCCTGCAGGTGACATATTGCAACCTTTAGACGACAACATTAGTAGTAGTTATAGGTTTGAACGTGAGTTAAGAAGTCTTACTACACGTTCTGCTAGCACAGTTGGTCAGAGTACCAATGACAAATTATTTCAACAACAGCAAGAGGTTAATGGTGTTACACCATTATGCGGAATAGGCAACAAAGGATTGTTTATAAACAGCCAGGGCAAGTTTTTTCCTTGCTGTTGGGTAGCAAATAGATACAATCATAATAATGAATGGATGGAGATAAGTAAGCATTTCGATCTGACTCAAAAGACATTAGTCACTGTAATCAATGATGAATTTTGGTCTAATGATTTTGAAAATTTCCACTGGACCGAATGCAAGGATAAATGTAATAGTAACGTCGTTGATAAAGACTACGCAACTAATTGGTAAATCAAAAGGAATCATATTGTCATACGAAAATCCCTGGATGTATCAGGATAAAATCTTTGATACAGAAGACATCGGAGAGATGTATGGATTCGTTTATAGAATTACAAATACCACTAACGGGCACGACTACATCGGAAAGAAATTTTTCTGGACAGTAAAGAAACGCCCTCCACTGAAAGGCAAGAAAAATAAAAGAAGATCAACTGTTGAAACGGACTGGAAGACCTACTGGGGATCTAGTGACCGTTTGACCCACGATATAGAAGAACTAGGTAAGGATAACTTTACAAGAGAAATAATCTACTTGTGTAAAGCAAGAGGTGAAACAAATTACATGGAAGCCTATTTCCAGTTTAATGAAAATGTATTACTACGTGATGACAATTACAACGGTATTATAAACATAAGACTTGGTATAGGTAGTGTAAGAAATATTTTAATAGAAGATTTAACGAAATAACAGCCACTGATGCGGAGTATTCTCCGTGTCCTATGAGGAGATTGTAGTTTACTAACTGCAAGGAACGTGTAGATCAAACTGCACACAGGACGGCACGCAACAAATTTAATGGTTAAAACCTAAAAGATGTAGGCTCTGAGAAAAAGCAACCTACGTGCATTTGATAATTGGCTAATTACGGTTATCAAAGCATCCGCCAGATGAAGCTAGAATAGGGGGTACCGGCTGACCGCCTCCGTGTAGCAATACAATTTCTTTTAATTAGTATGACTCCGTACTCGGATAATGTGTATTGGAAATACTTTGCCTAGGCATAGGTGAAGTATGACTGATATCTGGATAATACGCGAAAGACTTACTGTTAAAAAACAGTTTATATACTATCTAATTTAGAAAAGAACTTCGAGCGTAAGCGAAGAAGTAGATGTCAAAGACATCTTAAATAAGCCCAAACAACTATAAAGCATTATTTTTATTATGCAATAACCACGACCTAGGGTATTGTGTCAAAAAAAAGCACCCAACAAAGAGTGCTTATTAAACAACGTTTAAAAATTAAACAATTTCGAGTTTTGTTTTAACTGTACAGGTAACACTGGTGTAATTAATTTCTCCTGAACCTGACAAGTTGCCTAATGCAATAATCTCATCTTCAATTTGTTCTACAAGTGTTTCTGCACCTGCTCCATCATAATCTAAACTTTCATTACCTTGTTCAACAGCCACTGTCATGTTTTGATTTGAATTAAATAATTCTCCAACCACTACAACAGTTGCATACGTTGAGCAAATAGCAAGTGATTTCTGTATTGCCAGTCCTGGTGCTTTCTGAGCCGCCACAGATGCTCCAAACGCTATTTCAAAAAATGTTAACGGTTGAGTTCCATGAAAAATAGTGGCATCAAATGCAGGTGTTGGATGTGTCGGTGTTAGTGTTGCCATTCTGTAAATCTCCTATTAATTTATAACTATTTATAACAATAGGGGTCAAAAAAAAGCACTCCGTGGAGTGCCTCTTAATGTTCTGTGGAAATGGTGTAAGTTACTTTCTTACTTCTTATTCCAAATTGAGTATAATACCCATACAGCTATCAATCCTACTAAGCCTTCAGCTCCTAAGGTTTTGATAATGCCAGTCACATTGCCAATTACGCTAGTTTCTGGAAAAAACGGAATCTGACCTACGCCTAAAACTTCTAATGCAATAAACATTGCCAATAGAGTTACAGTTACTTCAGCGATTCCAGTCGCCCATTTTTTTATGCTATTTAATACATCCATCTTGTTTCCTCCTGGGGTTTTGCCCCTGTTTAAAAAAACTGTGTGTTGTTACACAGTATTATCGCACATAAAACTTCTTGCGATAATTTATTTAGGCCTTTAAACCAATACAATCTACATAGTTATATAGAATTTACAAACGGCATATATAGTGCCGTGGTATTGTATAGGAGTATTTCTTAAGACCTAACTAGTACATATTAACATTTCTGTTAATATTTGTCAACCTAAAAGAACGGCATTTTTGTTTTTTTGGTTGTCTCTAGGTTTTCTTTGATTATATCATTGATGATACTTCGTTCTTCCATACTTAGGTGCATGCTTTCGGTGTATGTAAGCCCACCTCTCATGTACCAAGCTAGTTTTAATGAATCGTTTTTGATATTTTTAACGTCTTTATCCAAGCTATCCACAAACTCAGCAATCTCTTCAGAACCCAAGGTCAGTAGTCTTATACGAAAAAATTTGACATGTCCATTGTAAACGGTTGGGTATATTCTTTTTTACATTCTTCATCGCTACAGGTAAGATTCAGGGGTTTCATTTCCGAATTTTCTCTAACCCCGGTTAAATGATCACGTATACGATTAAACACATCTCTATTAGCGTTAGTCATAAATTCCTTGATATGCTCTGGATCAGTAACAGGTTGCCCGTCTATTTTGATTAATGCAATACTATGTGCAATTGCATCCATCGATAGTTCTGTAATTTTCTGCAATGATTGGCTCATTGCCGTCAGTTTATCCTCTTCTGTAGCACCTTCTTGGGTCTCTAATATCTGCAAAGTTTTTTGTTGTTCAAACTGTACCTTGGCGGCATCGTTAACTTCGTGATAATTCAATGGTCTAAAGTATATTTCTAAATCTCCAATTTGAAGACCTTTGGAGTAGTCAGGGCTAACAAACTTATCAATAACGGTTCTTAAATCTAATGTATAATCTTGTACCGATTTGCAATGTGGACAAGTCACAGTCATATCCATGTCGTGACCGTAGCTAGCAATCTTTATTGCAGTTAACAATAGATCAACATCAGTTTGTGGTATGCCCCAAGGATCCTTTATGTTAGGTACACAGCTTTTAAAAATTTGCATTACCGCTGATCCGTTAAACAATGCATCAGGCGTTCTTGCCATAATTTCGTCCATTGCTGTCATTGGAAATACTGGTATTTCCTTATTAACAGGCATATCCAACGTGCCCTCCGGATAAAATTGTCCATCACTGGGTAATTTTATATAGATAGCCGGCTGTCGGAAATATTTCTGTAAAGGGTTATTTTCAGTCATTTTTAATTACCATAAATAGTGTAATAATACAATATTACTTATAAGAGTAAAAAACCAGGAAAAAATAAATGGCATTAGAAGATGATTTAGATCCCAGGATATTGCGAGAGTTTATATCTCAAGTGCAAGATAGCGGAAAGATAACCGCTGAGCTTTCTGACGAGATAGCACAGTCTAGCAGTAGTTTTGCAAAATTTAGAAAAGCAGGACTGCAAAAGGCTGGTGACGGCCTTAAAGCTCTAGGTGGATCCAGTAAGGATTTGGCAACAGGACTCATTGAAGGTAAGCGTGGCTTTGATGCGTTAAATCCTGCAATCGACCTGGCCGCTAGTGCAATGAAGGGATTATTAGGCTTCATACCAGGAGTCAGTGCCGCTACTGATCTAGTAGTTCAAGGTTCGAAATTAATGGTTGACCAGATACAAAAACAGGTCAACGGTTTTCAAGAGATCGGTGAAGTAGGTGCACTAGGAGCTAAAGGATTAGAAGGTCTTCAAGATCAATTTATAGCTTCAGGGCTTACCCTAGAAAGTTATACCAAGGCATTACGAAACTCATCAGTGGCACTGGCAAGATTCAGAGGACTCACAGGGGATGGTGCAGAAGACTTTAGCGATATTGTTGGAAAGTTAACTCAAGGCGGAGACCTCAGTCTAAGAAGATTAGGCCTTAGTGCTGAACAACTAGGTGAAAGCACAGAAGCATTCTTATCACGACAAACTAGGTTAGGATTATCACAAAGATTAAGCAATCAAGTACTAGCACAGTCAACGACCACATACATTAAAGAATTAGACATGTTGTCTAAAGTAACAGGAATGAATAGAAAGGATATTCAAAATCAACAAGATGCGGCCTTAAGTGAAACCAGATTCCGTGCAAGTATTGAAGGAATGAGAGGAACGGTTGAAGAAGGGGCAATCAATAGCATAATGAATTTTCAATCTACCATTAGCGGTGTAGATCAACAACTTGGTGCAGGTGTAAGAGATCTTGCAAGTGGATTTACAGCTACAGAAGCGGCAAGACGTGCTGAGTTTGTAACAGGTGGACAAGCTAGTAAAATTATGGATCGCTTGCGTAGAGGACAAATCAATGAATTACAAGCCAGAGAGCAGATGCAGACCGCTCTTAAAGAAAATAGAGAGCAAATAATATTTGCAGGTCGTGCGTTAGGAGATACTAGTGGTATCATTGGAAATACCGCTGGACTATTTGATTTAATGAACCTCGAAATAGGTAAAAACGGTGAGTTAATAATAAAAGGTAGAAAAATACAACAAGGACAGATGGACGGATCTAACGAATTAACTAATTCAGCAGTGGCCGCACAGCAATCAATTGAAAAAATGCAGATAGAAATGCAAAAGCTATTCTTTTTAGCAATGCCTAAAGCCGCAAAGACAGTTGAGTTTTTCTCAGGAAAATTAAAAGAAGGAATAGGAGCAATTTACAACAGACTTACTGGAACAGCAACTGATCAGCAGAAAAAAAATATTGAAAATCTTATGCCAGGTGGCGGTAGTGGTGATATTTTCGGCTTTGACCCTGCACAATTTAAAGCATCTGCTACTACAAAACAATCTACAACACAACCTATACAAACATTTGCTGAAGCACAAAAGAATTTATTAGACGCAAACGTAATTCCGCATGCAGACATAGCTAAAGTAGCACAGTATGAAGGCACAGGAACCGCTAGAAAAGTCGCAAATGCCAAAGATACTGATCTGGTATCTAGTATTTTAGGTGTCGACGCTACTTTGAAATATAATGCAATAACAATTGGTGATCTTAAAGAAAAAATAGCCAACTTAGATGTCTCTGCCACATCAGGACCAAATCAAGCATATTCATCAATGACAGCAAGTTTAGACCCTAACTTATCACAACCAGAGACAGCAGATCCAGAATCTGTACAACAATCAAGATCAATGGACGAGCAAGTAGATTTATTAAAAGAAAATAATGGCAAATTAGATCAATTAATATCTCATGTAGCTACATCCAATAATATTAACAATAAAATATTGGGATCAAGTTATGCGTAATTGGTTAAATTATCATTGACTAGTTGACTGGAATTTGCTAGTATGGTAGTATAACGATAAATATACGCTAAGACAAACGAGATTACTAATGGCATCATACAAAAAACATTTTAGTTCAAGAACAGACGGCTCACTTAGCCCAATAAGTGGCATAAACACAGACGCATCCAGAGGCGGCACTTATAGTGGAGGTGATGACTTTGCATTTAGGAATTATCAATCCAGCTTACCAGAAGTATATTCAGGACATCCAAACCGTGTTGAAAGATATAATCAGTACGAAGCAATGGATATGGATTCAGAGATCAATGCTTGCTTAGATATTATTTCAGAATTTTCAACACAGGCAAACGAGGAAAATAGCACAGCGTTTGATATTGAGTTTCATGACAATCCAACAGACAATGAAATTGCAATCATTAAAAAACAATTACAGCAATGGACCAAACTAAACAAGTTTGATCAACGTGCATTTAAAATGTTTAGAAACACAATCAAATATGGTGATCAAGTATTCATACGTGATCCGGAGACATTTGAACTATATTGGGTTGATATGTCAAAAGTATCAAGAGTTATTGTTAATGAATCAGAAGGTAAAAAGCCCGAACAATACATAGTTAGAGATGTTAATCCTAACTTTGAAAACTTAACAGTGGCCGCAAAAACAACACAGGATGTGGCGACAAATCCACCTAGTGCAGGAGCAGGATACTCAGCACCAAACAATTATTCAGCACCTAATGCAACAGGCGGTGCAGGCGGAAGATTCCAAACAGCATTAAATGAATTATGTATTGACTCAGAACATGTCGTGCATTTGAGCCTTAGTGAAGGTTTAGACAGTGCATGGCCGTTTGGTACAAGTATACTAGAAAACGTATACAAGGTCTTTAAACAGAAGGAACTGTTGGAAGACGCACTACTGATATATCGTGTACAACGTGCACCTGAACGTAGAGTATTTAAAATTGATGTAGGTAACATGCCTAGTCATATGGCAATGGCATTTGTGGAACGTATTAAAAATGAAGTACATCAACGTCGTATACCAACAGCGGGTGGTGGTGCAGGTACCATGGATGCAACATACAATCCACTATCAATCAATGAAGATTACTTCTTCCCAACAACAGCAGATGGTCGAGGATCATCAGTTGAGGTATTACCAGGTGGACAAAACCTAGGTGAAATTGATGACTTAAAATACTTTAACAATAAACTATCACGTGGACTACGAGTACCAAGTTCATACTTACCAAGTGGTCCAGAAGACTCAGCACAAGCAATGAATGACGGTAGAGTTGGTACAGCATTGATACAAGAATATAGATTTAATCAATATTGCATGCGTATGCAAAATCAAATTGGTCAGAAGTTAGATGATGAATTTAAAATGTTTATGCGTTGGAGAGGCTTTAATATTGATTCAAGTCTATTCACTATTAAATTTAATCCACCACAAAACTTTGCATCATACAAACAAGCAGAGTTAGACGCACAACGAGTTAATGTGTTTGGACAAATGGAACAATTACCCTACATGAGTAAACGTTTTATGATGCAGAGATTCTTAGGTCTTAGTGAAGAAGAATTGTTACAAAACGAAAAACTATGGTCTGAAGAACGTAATGAAAATGATAGCCAGTCAGTCAGCGGGTCAGACATGCGATCAGTAGGTATTAGCCCTGGTGGAATTGAAGGAGATCTTGATACAGGAGCGGAACTAGAAGCGGATCTTGATAATCCTGATATTACAGAACCAGATTTAGGAGGAGATGCACCAGATGCAGAAACTCCTCCAGGAACATAAATAATACTATGACACTAAACGAAATGTATGATAGAGCAGAACCAGGATACCAGAATGTTGAAAAAGACAATGGTAGGATTAAACTTGGTGATTTACGTAAAACTAAATTAACTCTAAAACAGTTAACCAAGCTAAGACAAATGAATGATATTCGTACATATGAACAAGAAGAAAAGCTAACTAAAGTAAGAAAACAGTACGCACCAGCACAAGAAGCACCAAGTTTCTAGAAAATACCCTAAAAATGGCCAGTTTTGGCCGAAAAACTCCACTATAATTCTCTTTACTATTAAATAGTATACTAGCCTTAGTAATACATATATATGGAGAAATTTTACAATGGAAAATAAATTCGAACAACTTATTGAATTCATCATCAACGATGAAGAAGATAAAGCAAAAGAACTATTCCACGAAGTAGTAGTGGAAAAATCACGTGAGATCTACGAAAACTTAATGCAGGAAGACGAAACAGTTGAAGAAGCTGTTGAAGATATTGCTGAAGAAACAATAGAAGAAGCACCTGCTGATATGAAAGAAGGTAAGATGCCAAATAAAGAAGCAGTAATGAAAATGTGTAAAGAAGGCAAATCCAAAGCGGATATCTGCGAAATGCACAAAGATTGCGATCAAGGCAAATTAAAAGAAATGGTTGACGGTTGTATGAAAGAAATGAATGAAGCACCTGCTGATATGAAAGAAGACGCTGTCGACGAAATGTATCACGATAAAAAGAAACACATGGAAGATGAAGAATTAGGTGGCGATGCCGCTGACGACCTTATTGGCGAAATTGAAGCTGATGAAGAAGGTATTGCTTTAGAAGATGAAGAAGCAGAAGAAGAATTAGAAGACCGTGTAGTTGATCTTGAAGACAAACTAGACGAGCTTATGGCAGAATTTGAAGGCTTAATGGCTGACGAAGAAGCACCAGAAGCTGAACCAGAAGGTGACATGGAAATGGAACCAGAAGCTGAAGAAGCTGAATCAGAAGAAGAAGCTGAAGAAGAAATGGAAATGCCAATGGAAACTACAGAAGAAGTTGCTGAAGAGCAAGTTGACGAAGCAGTTTCAATGAAAGCTGTTAAAGCTGATCATGCTGACCATACTGATAACAAAATGTCTCCAACTCCAGCTAACGGTGGTGCTAAAGAAAAATTAGCAGATGCACATCCAGCTAAAGTTGAACAAGAAAAAGGTTCAGCAACACCTAAAGCACAAGACATGGGCGGAACTACAGCACCAGATCTTAAAAAAGTATAATTGGGATTAACTAAAGAATGACAACATACCTACAAGAACACCTGAACTTTACAGCGGCTAATATAGTCACTGAAAGCTCAGAAGATGGCAAAGACCTTTTTATGAAAGGTATTTGTATCCAGGGTGGTGTCAAAAATGCTAATGAGCGTGTATATCCAGTAACTGAAATTGAGAGTGCTGTTAAAAGTCTCAATGAACAAGTTAAAGGTGGATATTCAGTTCTTGGTGAAGTTGATCACCCAGAAGATTTAAAAATTAACCTAGATCGTGTAAGCCATATGATCACAGAAATGTGGATGGATGGTCCAAACGGTCATGGTAAATTAAAAATATTACCGACACCAATGGGTAAACTAGTTGAAACTATGCTAGGTTCCGGTGTCAAATTAGGAGTTTCTAGTCGAGGGAGCGGTAACGTTTCTGAAGGCTCAGGACACGTCAGTGATTTTGAAATTATCACTGTCGACATAGTATCTCAACCAAGTGCTCCAAACGCTTATCCAACAGCGATATACGAAGGACTTATGAACATGAAATATGGACATAAGGTGTTGGAAATGGCTAAAGAAGCTGGTGGAGATTCGAAACTACAGAGATATTTGAAAAGCGAAGTAACAAAGCTGATCAAAGATCTCAAGATTTAGGAGAATCGCATGCTAGACGTAATCAAACCATTGCTAGATAGCGATCTGATCAATGAAGAAACTAGGAAAGATATCCAAGAAGCTTGGGAATCAAAACTAGAAGAAACAAAAGATCAGGTTCGTGCAGAACTCCGTGAGGAATTTGCACAACGTTATGAACACGATAAAAGTAATATGGTTGAAGCGATCGATCGCATGGTAACAGAAGGTCTAACTACAGAGCTACAAGATGTGAAAACTGAAAAAGCTCAATTAGCAGAAGACCGTGTTAAGTTTAATGCATCAATGAAAGAAAACGCTAACAAATTTAATAACTTTATGGTTACTAAATTAGCGGAAGAAATCAAAGATCTTAGACAAGACAGAAAACAGCAAGATGCCACAGTTGGAAAACTAGAAGCATTTGTTGTTGAAGCATTAGCAAAAGAAATTAAAGAATTTGCACAAGACAAACAGGACGTTGTAGAGACTAAAGTTAAACTTGTTGCAGAAGCTCGTCAGAAACTGGAAGAACTTAAAACTAAGTTCGTAACAGAATCAAGCGAGAAGATGACTAATGCAGTTGCCAAGCACTTGAAAGCGGAACTCTCTCAGTTGCAGGAAGATATCAAAGTTGCTCGTGAGAACAGCTTTGGACGTAAGATATTTGAATCATTTGCAAGCGAATTTGCTGGTACTCATTTAAATGAGAACGCAGAAATACGTAAGTTAATGGCACAAATGGAAGAAAAGAATCAGCAACTAGAAGAAGCAACCAATACACTCAACGAAACAAAACAGTTGGTTGAGAGTAAAGAACAAGATATTCGCATTATTAAAGATTCTAATGAGCGTACAGCAAAATTAGATGAGCTATTAAGTCCGTTAAACGACGAAAAAGCAGAAGTTATGCGTAATTTATTAGAAAGTGTGCAGACTAAGAAATTAGATGCCACTTTTAACAAGTATCTCCCAGCGGTGCTTAACGAGAATGTAGTGAAGTCTAAAAAAACGACACTTACAGAATCTGTTAAGGAAGTTACTGGGGATAAATCCAAGCCAGTTGAAGCAAAAGAAGAAAACCCACAAGTTATCGACTTACGCAAACTAGCTGGACTATAGTATAGACATTAGGAGAAAATCATGTCAAACGAACTACTTGAAAGCCGTTGGGGTGAGACCAAAGACGCATTATTAGAAGGTCTACAAGGCTCTAAACGCAACTCAATGAGTGTTATCTTAGAAAACACTAAAAAGCACTTGGCTGAAGCATCAGTCGCAGGTACTACAACAGCTGGTAACGTAGCTACACTTAACCGTGTAATACTACCTGTAATCAGACGTGTAATGCCAACAGTTATTGCTAACGAATTGGTTGGTGTACAACCAATGACTGGTCCAGTTGGACAAATTCACACATTACGTGTACGTTACGCAGAAACAAACAATGCAACAGGTACAGCAAACGATGTAGTAGCTGGCGATGAAGCATTAAGCCCATTTAAAATTGCTACTGCTTATTCCGGTGACGGAACTGCAGGATTAGCGGCTGGAACATCAAGTTTAGAAGGTGACGGTGGTCGTAAGATTTCTGTACAAATTCTCAAGCAAGCTGTTGAAGCAAAAACACGTAAATTGCAAGCACGTTGGACGTTTGAAGCGGCTCAAGATGCTCAAGCAATGCACGGTATCGACGTTGAAGCTGAAATTATGGCGGCACTAGCACAAGAAATTACTGCTGAGATCGACCAAGAAGTTCTAGCTTCACTTAGAGCATTAGCGGCTACAGAAGAAGCATATAACCAAGCTACTGTATCTGGTACAGCTACATTCGTTGGTGACGAGCATGCGGCTCTAGCAGTTCTTATTAACAGAACAGCTAACAAAATCGCACAGCGTACAAGACGTGGTGCAGGTAACTGGGCTGTTGTTTCACCAGCCTCACTAACAGTATTACAATCTGCAACTACTTCAGCTTTTGCTCGTAGTACAGAAGGTACATTTGATGCTCCAACAAACACTAAATTCGTAGGTACTCTAAACGGTGCTATGAAAGTGTATGTTGATTCATATGCATCAGACACTACACCAGTACTAGTTGGTTACAAAGGTACAAGTGAATCAGACGCGGCGGCATTCTATTGCCCATACGTTCCACTAATGAGCTCAGGTGTTGTGTTAGATCCATCAACATTTGAACCAGTGGTGTCATTCTTAACAAGATACGGTTACATTGAATTATCAAATACAGCATCATCCTTTGGTAATGCAGGTGATTACCTTGGTGAGATTTCAATGGCTAACTTATCATTCCAGTAAGATATTATATTACAGGAAAGTTAACATTAAAAAGCACTCTTCGGAGTGCTTTTTTTTGACTTAATAATTAATAAGTTAAAATAGATAAATAACAACATAAACGCAATTCGGCGTTTTATGCAGTTTTAACATTCTGCGTAGTAGGTAGAACCTACATTGGACTTCTATAAGGAGAAATATAAAATGGGTAGACCGATAAACAAGAGATTTTTAGGGTTAACAGGAGTTGATGCATTACCAACAATTCCAGTTCGTGCAGATATCGCCGGTACAGATTTTGAAGGATTTATTGTATCACAAAAAGGTTCAAAAACATTCCGTGTATCAAATGACGGTGGATCAGTAGTAGGAGAAGCTATTTTAGTTAATAAAATTACAGGTCATGACGCAGGAGAAATGTCAATAGTTGGACTAAACACGGCAGGAGAAGCAAAAGCTATTTCAAAGATTACAGCTAATAAAGCTGTTGATTTTGATGGAGTTATTTATTCTTGGGCAGTAGAAGACGATTCAGCTGAATCCATGCTACGCTTAACAGCTCTTTAAAATTAATATTTTTTTAGGCTACGGAAATCCTCTTAGTAAATACACTGAGAGGATTTTTTTATGACAGTAGGATTTGTATTAGGTAATGGTCGAAGTAGACTAGCAGTAGATCTTGAAGAGTTAAAAACCAAAGGGTTAATTTACGGATGCAATGCTATCTATAGAGAGTTTATGCCTCATGTATTAGTAGCAACAGATAGGTTAATTGCAAACAGAATTCAAGAAGAAGAAATAGATAAAAAAGTTAAATTTTGGACACGTAGGCCTATAGAAGGTTCAGCGGCACATAAAATAGAACGACCGTATTACGGAAATAGTTCCGGGCCTGTTGCAGTATCTAGAGCTTGCATAGACGGAGCAACACATATATTTCTTTTAGGATTTGATCTAGGTACATCAGACAGCAAATTTAATAACATATATGCCGATACTGAATTCTATAAAAAAAGTACAGATGATCCAACCTATGCAGGTAATTGGATATATCAACTTAATGATATAGCTAAAGCATTTCCTAAAGTAATATTTTTCAGAGTAACAGGTGAAGAATCTGCAGAAGTTAAATTTGATCGAAATAATATGGAAACAATAGCTATGGCCGAGTTTAAGTTAAAGATAAATAAGCTATAATAGGAAAAGCAAATGAGTACACATAAAAGAGTAACCGGAGATTATGCTATTACCACTGTTAATGCCAGTGATAATATTACTTTAACTACACACACTGTTACAGTGACAGGTAACTTAACTGTTTCGGGTACACAAACAACTGTTAATTCGGTTGACCTGGATATTAAAGATAGACTTATTGTTTTAAACAAAGGTGAGTCAGGTGCAGGAGTTACAGGAGTACAATCAGGTATACAAGTTGATAGGGGATCTGCGACTGATTCTAAGATCGTATATGTTGAATCTTCAGATCAATGGAATCTTGACCAAGGTAACGGATCACTTGTTCCCATTGTTAGTTCAGTATCTGGAGTAACAGAAGTAAGTGATGACACTACACCAGTACTAGGTGGTGCTTTAGATGTTAACGGCAAGTCAATAGTTAGTTCATCAAATGGTAATATTGCAATAGCCGCAAACGGTACAGGAATATTACATGTTGACGGCTCAGCGGTACGGTTACAAAACGAAGCTGGAGACCCAACAGGACAATCAGGGTATACTACAGTTTATTCTAAAGTAGCTGGATCAGGTGGTACAGGATTATATGCAGTGACAAATACCTCAACAGCAGATGAACTAGTAAGTAAATCGAAAGCCGTAGTATTCGGCATTATATTTTAAGGAATAAAACATGACAATTAGTACATTACAAGTCAATGATAGTGCTACAACAGTATATACATCGACAAACAATACAGCAGTTACTTTTCAATCTTATACAAACTATTCTGCCAGTGCAGTTAAAATTGATATCAATTTGGTACCAAGTGGTGGATCAGTAGCTGATACCAATTTGATAGTTAACGAGCTAGCTATTGCGGCAAAAGATACATATCAAGTATATTCTGGAGGAGAAAAACTCCTGTTAGGAAACGGTGATTTCTTAGTTGCTACAGCCAATGCGGCATCAGCAATAACAGTTGTAACATCATTTACAACAATCTAGATAAATTATGTCAGGTAAATTTCTTAAAGAGCCTAAGGCAGACACGTCAGCAAAAGCAATCACAGTACCTTCCGGTGGTGCTTCTGACAGACCAGGCGCTCCTATATTTGGTAGTTTTAGATTTAATACCGACATTGGGTCTCTAGAGTTCTTTAACGGAACAGTTTTTAAGACTGTATCTGAAGCAGGAGAGAAAACTCTTGTTATTAATACATTTACAGGTAACTCGTCTACCAAAACATTTACAATGTCAGTAACACCGACAGCAGTAACTCAACTATTGGTTTTTATTGGCGGAGTATTTCAAGAATCAACCACACACTACTCAGTATCATCAGATGACATAACATTTAGTGAAGCACCTCCAACTGGAGAAACTATAACAGTTATTCACAACATTGCAAAAACTCCAAATTAATATATAGATAAATAAACGCATAACCAACACGGTGTTGGGGACAAACCGAGGTAAACCTGCGATAGAACAAGGTTATCCGTGAAATACGGAGGATAAGGAGAGAATATGGCTTCAGGCCGAATATCCGGTAGACTCTTGCGAGATGATCTTGCTAGAGATACCAATTTAACATTTGATACAAATACTCTGGTTGTTGATTACGTCAACAACAAAGTTGGTGTTGGCACAGTTTCCCCATCTGACCTTCTTACTGTCAATGGTAATTCTACTTTAGACAAAATACAAATTTCAAACAATCAAATAATATCAGTCAATACCAATGCTGACATAGTAGTGTCTCCGAACGGTACCGGAAATATTAATGCATCAACAAGTTTTATAAACAACGTATCTAATCCAGTACAAAATCTAGACGTTGCTAATAAGGTATATGTTGATACAACAGTAGCCGGAGTACTTGGTAGTACATTGAACTTGGGTTCAGCTGGTGATGGATCATTGGTAACCAGCGGAGCATATATTAATTGGACAACAACAACAAAAATTACAGATGCCATCGACGATTTAAACGAAGTAGTTGAAAATGTACGTAATAATACTTTTGTTAAACAAGTAGACTTTGTAGCTGATATAGTAGCGGCAGGTGCAGGAACTGCGGTCACTTTAACAATTACGACAACAGGTACCGCTAATAGATTTGATGTAACATGGGGCGATGGTGATACAGATACCAATATTACAGATACAACACCAACGCACACATACGCTACAAATGTAGGATCACCATTTGATGTAACTGTTAGAGCATATAATACCGGCGGTAGTGGAACCGGTAGTGAAGCAAGTAAAACTAGAGAAAATTACATTACCATTTTTACAGCAAATCCTGTGGTATCATTTGCGATATTTGCGGGATCAAGTGGCGGAAGTGCAATAAACTTTTGGGATGATGGTGCTACAGTATATTTAGAAAATACAACAACAAATATTGGAAGTGCTACAATTCAATTTACAGTCAATTGGGGTGATGGATCAAGCAATAATGTAATTACGGATAATACAGCAAATGGCGGAACAGCAGGTAGTAGACTTGCACATACATTTACAGCATCAACAGAACAAGAACAACAAAGAACAGTTACAGTTACTTTAGATAGTCATTCAACAGCAACACCAGCAGTTATTCCAACCAGTGCTAACGATGCAGTTGAAATTTATGATACACATACTCCTACAGTGTCACTAGATGATGCTTCGGGAGTCAATGAAGAAGCAACATCAGGACATGTTGTTACATTTACAAATAATACAGAAAATACAATAGGTAGTTTCTCAACATATGGAATACAATACCAATACCAATGGGGTGATGGAACATCTTCAAACACTGTAAACGCAGGATCAAGCGGTGCTGGCGATACAGGCGGCACAATTGCTCATACATTTGCGTTAAGCTCAAGCGATCAAGCAAATGGAACACCAAGGGATTATGTTGGTAATATTAGAGTTACATCAAATCATACAAGTTCACCGTTTGTAAGTTCAAACTTTACTGTTCATGTTGAACCTGATGTCAGATCAAATATTGCAGGAACAGCGGTTACAGTATCAGATCGAACAGGTGATGATCAATTTGATATATATGATTTTACTGACTATAATGGAAGTAATCGTGCGTTAGTCAGGATGACTAACACATCACAAAATGCCGATGACTATGTTTATAACTTTGCTGACGGTGCAGGTAACACAGCAGTTACAGAAAACGGAAGTAATGCAGGCAGTATCGGAGCAGTTTTAGATCGTGATTTCGCAGGAAAAAGCACAGGCACATACAATCTAACATTTACATCTAACGGAACTCCAGACATAACAGCACAAACAGATGTTGACACGAGTATTACATTTACATTAAAAGCTACCCCAACAGTACCAAGCAATTTAAGTAGCTTTACACTAAGTCTGTCAGATAGCTCTCAAGGTACTAGTCCTAAACTAACATCGGGCTTTACAGACAATTCAGAAAGTAATCCATTAGCGGCAGGTGCTAGTTTATCGACCACTAGTGCCAGAAGATACACATCAGGTACAATTGATACTAATGTAATTAATAATTCGTTTAACGGCGTTGCAGGCACCTTAACAGCTAAAGTAAATGGTGTTGATAAAGGTAACAAAGCATTCTCTGCATCAACAGGCGAGAACGGAACATTTACAAGTTTGGTAGTAAGCAATCAAGCTGATGCAAACAGCACAATATCAGGATCAACATACCCAACAGGATTTTATCAAACATTTGATGCTAAAATTACACAGGCATTATCAAATTACACAGTAGGTGTTAATGATCAAAGATTAGAACATTCAACAACAGGAAACACTAATTACGTATCTGTTGTTTATGATGACATTACTGACACGCCAACAATTGGAAGTGGAGCAGGCACACTAGCAGAAGGAACAGCAGGCACTAAACGATTTGTTTCAGGTGTTCCTTATTACAATTCAGGATCACCAACAGTGGTATTAACAGGCGTGCAAGTTAGCAACTTAACAGGGCAAGCATTTTCAGATGTTTCAAATCCTGTGGAAGTTAATACCGGTGCTAATCAGGAAGGAACATCATCAGCAGGTACTGTAGATACTGATTACACATATGCAAACATAGACGGGTCAACAACAATGCTAGCTAGTGGTATTCCAAAGATGGATATTGGTGTATCAAGTGCATATACATTAGGTGCATTAACAGTACCGATTACTTCAAGTTCAGTAAGAACTGTCGACAGAGTTCGAGTTCGTGCTAGAAACTGTAATGGTATAGGTGGCTACATATCTAATGTAACAAACATTAATGTACACACATCAGCACAATCAGGTATAAGTGAAATATTAATTCCAGTAAGTGATAGTTTAGGTGCAGGATTTGATGATGACGGTGTAAGAATATTTAATTTTAACGGAGATACATCAAATAATCCGAGTTATTCAGGGTCAACAAACTTCTATACTAGTAGTCCATACACTGAGGCAAGTGATCCTGGAGTTGCAGGAACAAAAGAAGCAACTATACGTTTAGGGGTGCTAGAACATAATGTTGTTAATTATGCATCAGGATATTTACCAGCAGGACCAAATAGAAGTGGAGACACAGGAACACAATACTTTACATTTGCTTTCCGTAGAACAACAATGTCTAATTTTGATATTAATATTACTAGTTCATCAATTGCTGGATTATGGATAGCGGCTCCAGGAACAGGCATTGACACAGCTTCAGGATTGAATGGATGGATTGATTCATCAATAACATACGGTGGATCAGGAGTACCTGGTAGTGATACAGGCAACGGTGGGAATGGGTCAAATGGTTGTGCATTTACATCAGGGGATAGAATAGCATCAGGTACAAGTTTATCAGGTGGCTATACAATGACACTAGGTAGTGAGAACGGAACAAATGCAACAGGAAATGTTATATTAGTTCGTATTGCATTAACATCAGGTCAAAGTGTAACAGCGTTGTCAGTAGGAGTAGCTAGCTAATGGCAATTACAGACACCCAGAAAGTTGATTACCTTTGGAAGAAAATAGGGTACGGTGCAACTAAAACAGATACCAATGCTAATAAAAAAGCACCCAACGAAGCAATAGCATCACCATTACTACTGCGTGGCGACAAAGTGTGGCAACAGGCAAGTAGCATTCCAGCAGTTATGCCAGGTTCATCATCAGCACCGGTTACAGTGTATCCAACATCAGCACCAGATGAAACAACAATTGATGGAACAGCCACAGCAAACAGAACTTGGAAAACAGGATTAACAGACTGGATACCGCCAGAGATAGGTTCTACATATCAAGTAAAAGTGTTTATACATACTTCAAGTGATGCCTCAGGTGCATCAGGTGGTGATCAAGTGTTTGCCACAGGTTCAGGTAATGATGACGAATGGTTCTTTGATTATCAATCAGGAGTACTACACTTTGTAGGAGCAAACTTGCCCAACGGTATAAGTTTCTCAGGTAAGTCAGTTTATATATCAGGTGCTAGGTATACTGGTACGTTTGGAGTAGGTAGCGGTTCGGCAACTACTTTAGGTAATATTACTGCTGATGACACAACGCTGACATCAACAACAGCCAGCGACGATATTATCATTAATGCTGAATCCGGGCTATTTAAGATTTTAGGAACAACAGGATTTGCTATTCCTGTTGGAACAACAGCACAAAGATCTGGTTCACCAGCTACGGGTACATTAAGATATAATTCCACAACAGGTGCATTAGAGTTATATGATGGGGCGGCATGGGACGCAACAGGAGACTTCACAACTCTAGTACAGTCATTTAATGGAGATGCTTCAACAGTGGCATTTACATTATCAGCGGCAACAACCACAGAGAGTCTAATAGTTAGTATTAATGGCGTTTTACAAGAACCAACAACAGCATATGCTGTAAGTTCAACTACGTTAACATTTACAGAAGCTCCTGCGACCGGCGATAAAATTATTGTCAGATTTATGACAAAAACATTAGGTAGTACTGTTGGAACTTATGTTAAAACATCACCAGTAGCAGTTTCTGGATTACCATCAGCATCATCAGTAGGTGCTGGATCAAGAGCATTCGTAACAGATGCCAACGCAACAACCTTTGCATCAATAGTAGCAAACGGGGGATCCAACGGAGTACCTGTTTACTCAGACGGCACAAACTGGCGTATAGGTTAATTATATAAAGTGCGTAGTTTATTCAATAATATCAGTAGTTTATATCAACCCGTAACAGTTACAAAATACCAAATTTAAATAAATACTTTCAAGTAGATAGCTGGACAATTAACAGTTGTCAACTACCAGGTAGTAGTTCGGGGGATAGCTACCCTTAAATGCTTAGATTATAAGGACAAAAATATCATGGCAGTAACAAGAATAAAAAATAATCAGGTAACAGATGCAACATTGACCGGTGCTAAACTAGTCAATAACACTGTTACCGCAGGAAAGTTAGCAAACAATTTAACTTATGCCTCGAACTTAACGGTTTCGGGCAATCTTACAGTTAACGGTGCTACTAACACAATTTCCACAGTAAACACAACAATTGAAGATGCGGTTATTGTACTTAACTCTGAAGTTACAGGTTCAAGTGGTGCAAGAGACATGGGTCTTTACGGTGAACGTGGTGACGATACATCAGTGTTTATGGGATATGATGAGTCAGCAGACATATTTGTAATGGCAACAACAGATTCAGCAGGTACAGCAACAGCAATAAACATAACAGATTATGTTGGTTTAAAAGCTGGTCCAATTACAACAGACGACACAATTGTAGCAACAGCTAACATTACAGGTGGTAACTTGATCACTGGTGCTCAAGTAGTAGCAACAGGTAACGTAACTGGTGCTAACTTAAACACAGCTGGAAAAATTACAGATGGTGCTTTAGTATCAAATAATGGTACAATAACAGGTGCCGTAGCAATTACAGCTTCTGGTGCAATACAAGGTGCTACACTAACAGATGGTGCATTTTCAGTTAATTCTGGAGCGGTAACAGGTGCAACTACATTGTCAACATCAGGACTAGCAACACTAGCAACTGCTATTGTTTCAGATCTGACTGCTGATCAAATATGTGTACCAACAACAGATGGTAGACTTGCAAGTACCAACAAACTAACATTTGACGAAACAACATTAGGTGTTACAGGTGCGGCAACAATATCAACAACATTAGGAGTAACAGGACTGTCAACACTAGCAACTGCTACAGTTTCAGATCTGACTGCTGATCAAATATGTGTACCAACAACAGGTGGTAGACTTGCAAGTACCAACAAACTAACATTTGACGAAACAACATTAGGTGTTACCGGTGCAATTACTGCATCAACAACTATTGCGGCAACAGCTAACATTACAGGTGGTAATTTAATCACTGGTGCTCAAGTGGTAGCAACAGGTAACATAACTGGTGCTAACTTAAACACAGCGGCCAAAGTTGTTTCAGGTAGTTTAGAAACAGGTGATGTTACAATTGCTTCTAGTAAAACACTAGCATTTGGTGCTAACAAACTTACAGGAGTAGCAGATCCAGCAAATGCTCAAGATGCGGCTACTAAAGCGTATGTTGATGGTTTACTATCATCTGGCTTCACAGTATCAGATGGATCTAATACACAAACTATTGCTAACGGAAATACACTAACAGTTTCAGGAACAGCTAACGAAATTACAGCAGTAGTTTCAGCAACAGACACATTAACACTTAGTTTACCAGATGATGTTACGATTGGTGATACACTAACTGTTGCAGGTAACTTGATAGTTCAGGGTACAACAACAACAGTTAACTCATCAGTAACACAAGTTGCTGATCCAATCTTCCAACTTGGTCGTGGTGCAAGCGGTGCGGCACTTGAATCGGATGATGCAAAAGATCGTGGTATAAGTATGTTTTACTATGAAGGTTCTGAAAAAACTGCGTTTATGGGCTTTGATACAACAGCCAATACGTTTAAATACTTCTCAGATGCAACCATTAGTAGTGAAGTTGTTTCAGGTACAATGGGTACTGCTGAGTTTGGTTCAGTAGTAGTTGATAATTTAACTCTTGATGCAAATACTATTACATCAACAAACACTAACGGTAACTTAGAACTTGCGGCCAATGGCTCAGGTAAAGTTAATCTTGCTACAGGTAACGAACTTGTTATTGCAGATTTAGCTGATGGAAAAATAATATTTTCAAGCAGTGGTCAATTATCAACCAACTCGAATTTAGGTTTTGACGGATCAACACTGGCTGTTACAGGTGCAATTACTGCATCAACAACCATTGCGGCAACTGCTAATATTACAGGTGGTAACTTAATCACTGGAGCCCAAGTGGTAGCAACAGGTAACGTAACTGGTGCTAATTTAAACACAGCTGGAAAAGTTGTTGCTGGAACAGTTATGGATTCAGCAACCATACATACATCAGGATTAGCTACATTACATTCAGCAACTGTTGAAGATCTAACTGCTGATCAGTTACTTGTACCAACAACAGGTGGTAGATTGGCTAGTACTGACAAACTAACCTTTGACGAAACAACACTGGCTGTTACAGGTGCGGCAACGATATCAACAACACTAGGGGTCACAGGACTATCAACACTAGCAACTGCTACTGTTTCTGATCTAACAGATAACCAAGTGGTAGTAGCAAGCACAAGTGGTAGATTGGCAAACACCAACAAACTAACATTTGATGAATCAACACTGGGTGTTACAGGTGCAATTACTGCATCAACAACGATGACTGCAACAGGTAACATCGGAGGTGGCAACATAGCAGGTACACGTGGTGTATTCACAAATATAGCAGGTGCATTAGAAACAGCGGCACAACCAAATGTAACATCACTAGGCACACTAAGTGCTCTAACAGTGGACAATGTTGTTGTTAACGGTAACGACATTACAGTAAGCTCAGGTGAATTAACCTTTAACGATGCTAGTGCTGACTTCAACATACGTTTTGAAGGTAATGGTGATGCAAACTTGTTATTCTTAGATGCAGGTACAGATTCAGTTAACATTGGTACAGCAACAGCAATAACTGATGTAAAACTTAATATTGGCGCTACAACATCATTTATGCCTCCAAAAGGTACATCTGCACAACGTCCTAGTTCAGCTGTAGTCGGTATGTTACGTTTTAACACAACCACTGACTCAATTGAACAGTATTCAAGTGCTGACGGTTGGGAATCAGTTGGTGCTGTATCGTTTACTGTTATTGCTTCACAGACATTTGACGGTGATGCTTCAACAGTAGCGTTTACCTTAAGTGAAGCACAAACTACTGCTTCATGTATTGTAAGTATTAACGGTGTGGTTCAATTACCAACTGATGCTTATGCAGTGTCAGGTACTACACTGACATTTACAGAAGCTCCAGCAACAGGTGACAAAGTTGAAGTACGTAAAATTACTACTACAACTACTATTACCAACTTATCATCATCAGGTGGAGAAGCTACTGTTACAACTCAAACTTCAGAAGAAGTTGATATTAAAGGTAACTTGATGCCAACAGTAAATAACACTTACTCAATTGGTAATGCATCAGTAGGTTGGACAACTGTTCACGCAGAAGCTACATCAGCAAAATACGCTGACTTGGCAGAGAAATATGAAGCTGACGCTGATTATACTCCAGGAACTGTTGTACACTTTGGTGGTGAGAAAGAAGTTACTGAATGTGATCAAGATCATTGTACACGAGTAGCAGGAGTTGTTTCAACAGCACCAGGTTACAGAATGAATGATGGTTTAGAAGCTGAGCATACAGCAATGGTAGCATTAACTGGTAGAGTACCTTGTAAGGTTACTGGTCCAGTTGCCAAAGGCGATATGATGGTATCAGCAGGAAACGGTATGGCTAGAGCAGAAGCTAACCCAACATACGGTGCAGTAATTGGTAAAGCACTTGAAGTGTGGGAAGGTGGAGAAGGCGTTATTGAAGTAGTAATTAAATAACAGCAAGCTCACAAGCAATAAACTAAAAAGCACTCGGAAACGGGTGCTTTTTTTATCTGATAAATAGTGATAAATAGTTGTGGAGAACAAAAAATCATGGCCAAACAAACAATTAATATCGGTGTTGCAGTAAACGACGGAACAGGAGATGCGTTACGCACATCATTTGATAAAACAAACGATAATTTTGACGAGATATATCTCGCAGGACCAGTCGGCACTAACATAAAAGTAACAGCAAACACATTGGTCAGCACTGATACCAACGGAAATATAACAATAGATCCCGATGGTACTGGTATTGTCACAATTAACAGTGATCTAATTATAGCAGGTACGGTCAGGGGCGATTCGAGCTCAATAATCCAGTTTGAGTCTGAGGTTGGCATTGAAAATCTAGGTGCAGGTGGAAATGAAGCTATCGTACTGGCAGATCCGATCCGCCTTCGACACTTAACATCAGCGGAAAGAGATGCACTGTCTCCCACTAATGGTTATTTAATATACAACTCCTCAACAAACAAAGTACAAGCACGTGCCGGCGGTGCATGGGTAGATCTACATTAAGGAATATTAAATGGCACTAACTAGGCCTAGAGCTCATCAATTAAGCGATTCCGACTATAAACAAAGTGTTAGAGTAGCACAATCATCAAATGTAACCCTATCTGGCGGAGCTCCAGCTACAGTTGACGGTATTAGTGTAAGTGCTAAAGATCGTGTTTTAGTATTAGCACAAACAGATGCCTCACAAAACGGTATCTATTATGTATCAGTAGTAGGAAGTGGGTCAAACGGTACCTGGGTAAGAGCAACTGATGCAGATGACCAAGGTGATATGACATCAGGATTAACTGTTAAAGTCACAGCAGGAACAGTACACGACGACACCACTTATAAATTAACTACAGATGATCCTATAACACTAGGATCAACAGATTTAGTATTTGCACTTGCTAGTGCATTTGCATTTGGACAAGTCAATGCTGGAGGAACAACATTAACAGCAGATCAGGTCAATGATCTATTAACGCTAACTGCTGGAACTAATGTTGTTGTAACCGGAAATGCCGGAACAGACACAGCCACAATTGCACTTAGTACAGCTCCAACATTTACAGGTAATGTAACTGGTGGTAACTTAATTACAACGGCATTAACATCAACACAACACTTAACAGTATTAGCCAGCGGTACTGTAGAATTTAACGATAATAGATTACGTAACGTTGCAGATCCAACTTCAACTCAAGATGCGGCCACTAAAGCATATGTTGACAGTGCATTAAGCTCAGTAGTTACTATATCTGATGGATCCAATACACAAGTACTAGCAGACGGAGACACACTAACTTTCGCCGGTACATCAAACGAAGTTGACGTTGCTGTTTCAGCAACAGATACCGTGACCATTGGTCTTCCTAACGCTATTACTATAAGTGGTAACGTAACTGGTGGTAACTTGATCACTGGTGCCCAAGTGGTAGCAACAGCTAATATTACAGGTGGTAACTTGATCACTGGTGCACAAGTGGTAGCAACAGGTAACGTAACTGGTGGTAATATAGTCACAGCGGCCAAAGCTGTTTCGGGTACTATAGAAACAGGTGCAATCAGTATCACTAATACATCATTAGACGATAGTATATTAATTACAACAACAGAAGCTTCAGCAACCGCAGGTCCTGTTTTAACTCTAAAACGTAATAGTTCGTCGGTGGCTGACGGAGACTATCTAGGACAAATAAAATTTAAAGGCGAAAATGATGCTGATGAGGAAATTGTATATTCTAAAATTACAGGTAAAATTTTGGACGCATCAGACGGTACTGAAGACGGAATATTAGAGTTTGCATTTAAAAAAGGTGGTAGCAATAATATTTCAGCAAGATTTAGATCTGATTCTTTACAGTTAATAAATGGTACTACTCTAACGGTTAATGGTTTAATTAGCACTGCTTCAACAATAACAGCGACATCAGATATTGAAACAACTGGCGGAGATGTTAATATTAAAGCCAGAGGAGAAACTAGATTTTATGACTCAGACAGTTCAAACTATGTGGCATTAAGAGCAGGATCTACAGTAGCCAGCGATATAATATTTACGTTACCAACAGCAGATGGTACTTCAGGACAGGTGATACAAACAGACGGAGCCAAAAATCTATCATTTGTGACAGCTAGCGGAGGAGGGGGAGGATCATCAGGATTCTCTCAATCAACAATTACAACTCATCCAGCCGCTAGTGGCAATAAAAGTTTAGGTACTGGTGGAGATAATTCAACAGAAGAAACACCTTTTGAAGCTGGCGGGGCGGATGCGTTTGGAGTTAGTTTAGGAATAGTATACGACCAAATGGAGCCAACTGGATCAACAGTTAGTATAGATTTAGGTGATTCTGAATCACATGTTGGTGCTTAATTGCAATAAATAACAATAGATTAACAAGGAAACAATAGAAAATGCCTACCGTATTACAATTTAGAAGAGGAACAACTACCCAGAACAATGCGTTCACGGGATCACTTGGTGAAGTTTCGATAGATACAGACAAAGACACGGTGGTTGTTCATGACGGCTCTACAGCAGGTGGTCATCCGCTATTAGGATACAAAGTACATGCTGATGTACTGAACGGTCGTTCAGACGGTGTTGGTAATGTTGGTAACGCAGATGTTGGATTTAATACATTACATGCCAAAGCAACTTCAGCACAGTATGCGGATTTGGCGGAAAAATATAGTACCGACGCAATGTACGACCCAGGAACTGTGGTTGTAATTGGTGGCGATGCTGAAGTAACTGCGTGTACATCAGTGGCTGATCATAAAGTATTAGGTATAATATCAACAGCACCAGCATATAAAATGAATCAAAATACTCAAGGTCAAGACATTGCTCTTACAGGCAGAGTTCCTTGTAAGGTTACTGGTCCAATAGCCCGTGGCGATCTACTAGTAACATCTGATATTACAGGTCATGCACGAGCATGGAATCCACAAAACTTTATTCCAGGTTCAGTTGTTGGCAAAGCACTAGAAGATAAAGCAGATAATAGTGCAGGTATCATTGAAGTAGCTGTAGGCAAAGTTTAACATGGAAGAACGTTATCGCTCAGACTATGAGGGCGAGTTTATTGTAACGAACTCAGTTATCCGCGGCGGCAAAAAAATTCAAGACAAAGAGTGGATTGAAAATCCTATTCAAAATCAACATATCTCCGGACGTGCAGTTTGCATAGCAGACGGAGAGTCAAGATCACATTTTCTTATAAAAAATTTAGAAGATCATAAAGGCGGGCTGTTAGGTAAGTTACGACTACAGACCTATGGTACAGGACGAGTTGCAGATGAAATTGTGTGTAATTTCTATGTATCTCGTAATACAACAATGTTAGAAAAATGTATAGAAAAAGAATACACAGTTCAAACTGTTTGTTATACTTCTACTACTAATTGTTTAAAATATCCTGGAGAGTTTTATCTAGTACCGTACAAGTTGTTAGGTAGTGATCTACTAACAGCGGCATACATTGCATGTTTTGATGGTCACAAAGAAATATTTCTTTTAGGTTATGATTGTCTCGACGATAGAACTACCACTGATGAACTAACTGATCTTATGAATACATACAAAGGTACAAAATTTATCAGAGTTAGTAAAGGAGTAAAAATAACTCAAACAGATATTCAAACTCCGGAAGAATGGAAATGGTGTACAAACTTTAGTGAAATGACCTATGCTGAATGGATTAGTTACTGCGACGTATAAAGTGCTTGCTCTACTGTTTCAACTTTCTGTTTTACCTCATCAATATTAATTGTAGACCACAAGCCTGGGTGTAACGGTTTAGGTATAATATTCTTATCGATCCAAGTATATCCTAAATGTTCTATATTCAAATTGGGTGCAAACTCATCTGCAACCACTCCAAAAAAGGTATGATATATAAAACGATTGTCTGGTGATGTAAATTGTTCTATAGGAATAATTTTTTCTGTTTTAGGAAACTGGCCAAGTTCTTCAACACATTCTCTTGTTAACGCATCTAATAGATTTTCGTTACCTTCAACTTTCCCACCAGGTAATCCCCAAGTGCCTGGATGCTTGCTGTCGTTTCTCAATAGATAAAGATAGCGTTTAGTGGACTTAGCATAGAACCAAATACCGATTGCGTTTAGAGGACCAGACTCCATTCGCCTCCCTTGTATAATCCTTGATAACTCTTAACCCACATTACTCCAGTCCACTTATATTGTATACTAGTGGTAGTATTGGTTATAAAGTCTGTGATATCTGATGAATAATCCGGAGTGCGTTCACTGGCATTGAATGCTACAAACCATTTAGCTCCATCATACTGTATAATATCGTTTGCAGATGCAATTACACTTCCCCATGCCGATGCAGGAGTAGTGTTGGAACTATCACCTATGGCTTCTGTTAACAAGTAACGCTGTCCAGTTGCGGCCGCAATTAATCCGCTACCTGGACCACTGGTAGTAGGGTCAATGACAGCAGTTAATGGATCTAATGTATTTTGTGGAATAGTATCGCTATCTATAGAAAATAATAATAATCTATCATCTGTTGGATGCACTGCAACAGTACCTACAATTTCAGTAGCAACAAAATCAGATGTTAATCTAATTTGTGTGATTCCAGCTCTTAATACTCCGTAGTTGTCGATAAGTGCTGACCACAATACATTATCATCTTGTGTAGTGGATGCGTTTAAGGTTCCTTCAGCAGAATCAACACGTTCACTTCTTAATAGCTGTAGTTGATTACCTATTAGTACAACTTGATATCCAAATGGTGTAATCTTTTGTCTAGTACCTAACAATAAATCATCATTGACTAATGCTTCATTAGCATCACCGTTTGCATCAAAAATACTTGATACTATCTTGTGTACAACTCCAAGTTTTTTAACTTTAGCTGGAGGACTTATCCATAATGGTAATTCAAATGTTAATGTAGCAATATCAATGTTATCATCAGTACCTACAGGAATTGATCTTGATGACCAATTAACATCTCCTAGTTCAACAACTGTTAAACTAGTCCAATCAATATAATTATCTGTTGATTGTATTTCCATACTCGGATTAAACAATGCTAATAATTGTTCTAGTAGCTGTAACTTCATTGTGGTATTTGAGGTCCAGCAATCTAACTGTATACTCATATTATATGGAACTGGCATCATTCTTTCTACAGTAAATGCGTTACCCTGTGTTTTTTCAAATGATTGTGTGTTTTGGTCAAATTCTCTTTGTTTAAATGATTTTTTATCAACAAAATACGGTTCCTGAACACGTTCTCTTGCATATTTTAAATCTGTCACATGAAAGGTCATCATTGGAACATTAGGTAGTTTGTTTCTAGAATTATCTGCTATTATAGTTGCCGCCTGTCTACTAGCATCACCATATCTAATAGGTACTCTGGTTAATGTAGGAGCTCCGGTATCATCTCTCCCGTATTCAACTTGAAAGTTCGAAAACATTCGTGTAAATTGTAATAAGAAACGTCTTATCTGATCATCATAAAAAAATTGTTGTAATGCCATTAGTTATCCTTGGTAGGTTTAAGTACATCACTGAGACTTTGCCTACTTGGTATGTTGCCACGATCACTAGTTCCAATAACAGAATCATTATTGAAGAATGAACTTTGTTGTGAGGTATTCTGTGATCCTGGTGTTAATTCAGTTCTTACATTATCTTCTACTTTCACCCATCTTGCTCCATCATATCTAAATAATCTATTTGGAAAGAAATCTAATCGTAATGCGTATGCTCCGGTAGCCGGATTAGCTGGAAAGCTAACTCCTGGAGTTACGGGTAAGCCGTTTGGTGGAACATTGTTACCTGTCATATATCCGACCAAGTACCCATCAACTTTAGGAGTAACTCCAGGTACACTTACACCATTGGCAGTAACATCTTTCGGATTTGCTGGCTGTCCAGCCACTGTGGCAGTAACATAAAATGCTGTATTGTCATAACCACTCTTAGGAACTTCAACCTCTGCCTGTTGAACAATAGCATCGTTAATTGCTAAATTTTTATCTTTGGTTGATAAAAAGTCTTCCAGTGTTCCTGCGGACGGATTGTCTGCATCCATTGGCTTGTTAAGTATATCATCATATTCTTGGCTAGCAGTTAACGGAGTTGCTTTAACACGCCACACATGTGGCATCCATGTTTGTGAGAATCCCTCTGATGCAAAACTTGCATCTTGTATCACATAGTATTTAGGTAGTGCTTTGGGTCCACTTGTATCAAGAGGATGATAATCTGTTAAATTAGGTACTTCGATAACATCACCATTCATTAGTTTACGACCAAACTGATCAATCATATCGTTGTAATGGAAAGTTATGAACAATGTATCACCATTGAGGAATAAACCAAATTGACTTAAATCAAAATCAATATCTTGTACATTGTATACACCTCTAAGAGTGTAGATAGAATCATCGTAGTCACGATCTCTGTTTTCTAAGAATAATAAATCTTCAATAAAGAGAGGATTAGTTTCATCATAGGTAGGTTGAGTAGTGTCACCTCCTTCGTGACCTTCTCTGACAGAACTGTCACCTACGGTCTTAGGACCTAAATATTTGTGAATAAAGATATCTATTCCACCAACGGTATACATTTCACGTACAGTTTTATCTAGAAACTTATAGTCGTTGGTTTTGGTCGGTCTGTAATTACTAAGTCTTGGCATTTGCTATTCCTATTATCCTAGTATTTATCGAACCTTTTGGTTGACCTAAAAATAGGAAAGTGATATAATAGCTTGACTAGTTAAAATAAAGACAGTAAAGTTCACTAAATGTTAAAAATAGATACTTCGGAAGATTGGCCAAAGATAGAGCTAGAATTATCAGAATCCACCAAAAATCTATCATTAACCATACAAAAAGACCTAGAAAAGATAAACAAAAATATCTGTAGTTTAATTTCTGAGTTAAGTAAAGCAGAAATTGAATGTAGAAGGCGACATAAGCCAACAGAGAAATTTATAGAATTACAGGAAAAGTGTAACGCAATGATTACAGATTATCAAAAAATGATTATGATGGGACAATTACTTTGACATTTAAACCAATTAAAGTAGCAATAGAAGATCGCAAGGCTAAAGGTGAGGAACCAGTGTTTTCTAAACAACCTGCTCCTGAAGAAAGAAATATGGCATTGGCGAGGGCGTACAACTGGTACGGATATATTTGTGATAAAAAACAAGCCAAGAAGTGGGTGGCACAATGGCTTATTAATAATGAACATAAAACAATGTCTAAAGAGCTTATGGCAATAAAAGATAGTTGGACTCCTGTCACAGCAGGTTGGTTAGTTAGAATGCAGGAAACTGGATTAGAGTTAACAGCCAGCGAAATAGAGTATATACATACTTCTGCAAGAGATGCAATAGAATCCAATGCAAAAACATTGATTAAAGATGATGAGAATGGTGAAGACAAGCCAAAAGCAAATAGGCCTAACATACAAGAAATTATGATAGAAAGAGCACACTTGGCCGGAGGTGATATTGATGGATTGTGGGACGAATATATAAGTGGCGATATTAAAGCCGGCAGTAAACCTAAAATACAACAGTTTTTAGCTGAAAGAAATATACTTGCCCAACATGTTAGCATCATCAAAGTTTATTGGGAAAAACAGAAAAAAGAGTTAGAGGACGCTGTAGCAGGTGTAGACGCTGATTTAAGCGAAGGTTATAGTTGCTATACTAAGACCCAGCAAAAGAACATGATCAACTACTGTGCGTCGATTATAGCAGAACTAGACGCATATCACCAGAGTAAGAAAGCCAAGGTAGGTACTAGACGTAGGAAACCAGTACCACCAGAGAAGCAAGTAAGAAAATTAAAACTAATGAGAAAGTACGAAGAATTTAAACTAGAAACTGTAGAACCTACTCGTATACTCAAAGCAAGTGAGATGTATGTTTACAATACCAAAAATCGTAAATTACAATACTATATTGCTGATGACTATGCTAAAACATTTACAGTTAAAGGCACAAGTATATTAGGATTTGATACTAATAAAAGTTTACAAAAAACTTTACGTAAACCTCAAGAGTTTCTTAAAGAAATTAGAATGGCTGGTAAACCCGATAGCCGTAAACTATTTGACACTCTTAAAACAACTCCAACAGCCGTCAATGGTCGGTTCAACGAAAATCTAATTATCATTAAAGCTACCTAACTATCATTCTCGATAAATAGTTGTAACGGAGAATACAATGGCAGACTTAACTACATTAAAACAAGAAGTGTTTACATATGTTGCTAATCGTTTAGGCGAAGGCATCGTTGATCTAGAATTAGATCCGGCACATTATGAAACAGCATACGAAAGAGCAGTCAACACATATAGAACTAGGGCACAGAATGCCTATGAAGAAAGCTATTCGTTATTAACACTTGTTGAAAATCAGAACACATATGTACTACCTACAGAGGTATATACAGTTAGACAAATTTTTAGACGTACCATGGGCGATAGCACAGGTCCACACTCAACAAGTTTTGATCCGTTCTCTTCAGCAACATTAAATGTCTATTTGCTTAACTATTCTAGTGCAGGCGGACTAGCAACGTTTGATATGTATACTCAGTATGTTGAAATGGCAATGCGTATGTTTGGTGGGTATATGAATTATAATTTTGCACCTGTTACCAAACAATTAACAATAATGCGTGATCCTAAATCAAGTGGCGAGCAAGTTCTACTATGGACTTATAATCTTAAACCAGAGACTATTTTACTACAAGATATTGCAGTTAAACAATGGATTAGAGACTATACCTATGCTGGCTCCAAAATGATTATTGGTGAAGCACGTGAAAAGTTTGCTACTATTGCAGGTCCACAAGGTGGTTCACCATTGAATGGATCAACACTTAAAGCTGAAGCACAAGCCGAAATGGATAGATTGATACAAGATCTAAGCACATTTGTTGACAACAGCGAACCACTAAGCTGGGTTATTGGTTAATGAAAATTAACGAAATTATAATTGAAGGCATGGTATTTGCTCGAGGAGGAGCAGGAGGTGCTGGTGGGTCAGGTAAAGTAAAAATGAAATGGCGATGCGAAACAGGTGCTCGTGCCGGTCGTATAGTTAGTTCACCACAGCAATGTGGAGCCGCAGTTGATGTAGGTAAGCGTGCTCAAATGAAAAAAACACGAGCCAGAACTAAAGTAAGACAAGCACGAAAATCAAAAAGAACTAAAAAAATGAACGTTAGTAGCCGTATTATGCAGGCTCTAAACAAATTCAAAAGACGTGGTGGTCCTAAGAAAGCGGCCAAATCAAAAATAAGCAAGCCTTTTACAAAAACCAAATTCCTCAAAAAAATTAAAGCTAAAAAATCCAAGTAGAAATAGGTTGACCTTTTAATTTATTAATGCTATACTTTATGTATGGACCTAATGATCGATATCGAAACACTAGCTACAGGACCAGACGCTATGATTATGACGATAGCGGCACAGGTCTTTGATCCCTTATCTACAGGATGGCCGGAAAAGCATTTCTACGCCAGAATAAGTCCCGAAAGCCAACCTAAGCGGCACATAGATGATACCACAGTAGAATGGTGGGCTCATCAAGGCTCTGAAGCACAAAAAGAAGTATTTGAAGAACAGTTCCGTAGAGACCTGGGTGACTGTTTAGAAGAACTAGGAAAACTAATATGGCAAAGTGAAAAAATATGGGCCAATGGTATTTGTTTTGATATGAATATATTAGAGCATGCGTTTAAGGAATATGGTATTACATTACCATGGAAGTTTTGGAATGTAAGAGATGCCAGGACTTTATATTCATTATGGCCAGATTTGCCACAAGAAAAGTCAGCAAGCCATCATGCGTTAGATGATTGTAAACGTCAAATCAAGATGTTACAAGACTGTGTTAAACACTTAGGAATAAACAAAATAAAATGATTATAGCAATTAGCGGACTTATTGGATGTGGTAAAGACACTGTAGCAGATTATCTTGTAAACAATCATGAATTCAGACAAGAAAGTTTCGCCGGCAATCTTAAAGATAGCATGTCTGCTGTATTTGGTTGGGACCGTGACATGCTAGAAGGTCGTTCAAAATTAAGTAGAGAGTGGCGAGAACAAGTCGACGAATGGTGGGCGAACCGTTTAGATATTCCGCACTTAACACCTCGTTGGATTTTACAATATGTAGGCACAGATGTTATTCGTGGTAAGTTTCATGATGATATGTGGTTAGCTAGTTTAGAAAATAAACTTAGAAACACAAAAGACAATATTGTTATCTCAGATGTTCGTTTTAAAAATGAAGTTAAGATGTTAAAGGCACTTGGTGCTGTCTGCATAGAAGTTACTAGAGGTGATCGTCCTGATTGGTATCATATTGCTTTAGATGGTGATATCGAAAGTCTTGAAAAATTAGGTGTTCATAGAAGTGAATATGATTGGATCGGTACTAGGTTTGATCATACATTAGATAACAACAACACTCTTGAAGATCTGTACAAACAAGTTGAATTAATCACCTGCATCAGCTACTGGTGTTCATGATACAATTAATCAGGAGTTAAGTCACCAGGTTTCCATCCTGTACGTTGTGCTTGGATAAATGCAGTACAATTTAAACAAACAGTTCGTAAGTTTAATAACTCAGAATTATTTAGATTGCCATCCATGTGATGTACCCTCATCTGGCTAGCATGCTTGCATTGAAATCCACAAACATCACATATTCTCTTTATTTTATAACCACTAGATGCCCAACGTGGAGTAGGTACTTTTTTCTTTTTATTTCTATTAATACAGGATAAACAACGACTACGGAAATAGGTTTTTCCTTGGCGTTTATAGTTAATTGCACATGTATTATAGTTACATGCACTGCAAATGGGTCTTTTCATACATATATTTATTAAATATTAGACCTTTATAAAGGCGTCTATAAACCACCAATTAATCAATATTGTAATAAATATTCGTAACGAAGTAAAAGGTAACTTAGTTACTATTAATTAGAGGACAATAAAATGGCATTAGTATCCCCAGGAGTAGAGGTTAGTGTAGTTGATCAAAGTCAATATCTACCTGCACCAACAAATTCAGTTCCATATATCTTGATTGCAACTGCACAAGATAAAACAAGTGGAACAGCAACATCAACAGCGACAGGAACAACATTAGCAAATGCTAATAAAATTAATTTAATTACTAGCCAAAGAGAACTGGTATCAACATATGGTGATCCAACTTTTTATAATACATCAGCCGGCACACCAATTAACGCTTTCGAACTAAATGAATATGGTTTATTAGCGGCTTACTCAGTTTTAGGTATTAGTAATAGAGCATATGTTCAACGTGTTAATGTTGACACTGCACAGCTTTCCGCATCATTATCCAGACCATTGGGTCGTAGTGATAATAATTCATACTGGTTAGACACAGCACAATCAACATGGGGCTTACATGAATGGTCAGGAACAACTAATTCATTCACTAATAAAGTTCCAACAGTTATTACATCAACAACTGACTTAGACGGCGGTATACCTAAAGCATCAATTGGTGCTATCGGAGATTATGCAGTGGTAGCAACTAATGCCTCTAACCCTGTGTATTTCAAAAATAGATCAAATGCTTGGGTACTAGTCGGATCTGATGATTGGCACAACAGCTGGCCAACAATCCAAGGTACAGTAACAAGTCCAGCTATAACATCAGGACATAGTATTGTTATTAACGGAACAACAGTTACCACTGGCGGAACAACTGCAACAGCTTTAATTAATGCAATTAATTCGGCTTCTATTGTTGGTGTAACAGCCGCGGTAGTAAACAACAAAGTTGAAATTTATGCAGATAGCGAAGTTTCAGATGATGGGTCTTCATTGGAAGGTGCATTAGTATTAGGTAACGGCTCAGGTACTATATTAACAGATGCTGGATTAACAGCAAAAACATATTACTATCCAAGATTGAGACAGTCACAACATTATTCAAATCCACGTTGGGCAACAACAGATACTGCTCCTCGTCCTACAGGTTCTATATGGATTAAAACAACAGCAGTAAACAACGGTGCTGATATAATTGTAAAAAATTATAATTCAACTACAGAACTGTGGTCAACTATAAGTGCACCAATATATGAAAACGATGTTACTGCACTTAAAAAAATTGATCCAACAGGCGGTGGTGTGAATATTGCGGCTAATACATTATACGTTCAATATGATTCTGCAGAAGCAGATAATGCAACATATAGAATCTATAGAAGATATGCTACAGGTGCAACAACAGTTACATCAGCTGATACTAGCCCAACATTCGTAAATTCAGAAACATTTACTATATCAGCAAGTGTTAAAAATTCAACAACAATGTCGACAGCAGTTACAGCAATATTAGGCGGAACAGCCGCCGCTGACTTTGTAACAGCATTTAATGCGGCCAATGTAGCTAACACACTAGCTTCTGTAGTTAACGGTGCTGTTAGAATAACACATACACAAGGTGGTGTTATTATTCTTAAAGATGTATCAGGAACACCAGTAGCTGATGCAGGTATTAACTCAACATTAGATACTGTTAAAGCAGGTAACAACAATGACGTTGTGCTTTCTAACTATGTTCCACTAACATACACAGCATCAGCAACTGAACCAACACAAGATCCAGCAGAAGGTACATATTGGTATTATTCAGCAACTGACCAAGTTGATATATTAATACAGGATGGTGGTGTATGGAAAGGTTATAAAGGTGTAACTAACGATGCTAGAGGATTTGATCTATCACAAACTTCACCAAATGGACCAATTGTATCAGCAACTGCTCCTACAACACAATCAGATGCTTCAGCATTAGTATATGGTGACTTATGGATTGGAACAGCAGACTTAGATAACTATCCTAAAGTATACAGATGGCAATCGGTTGAAGGTATTGATCAATGGGTAGTCATTGATACAACTGATCAAACTACATTAAACGGTATTTTATATGCAGATGCACGTTGGGGAACAGCAGGCACAGTTGATCCTGTAACCGACGATATTCCAACTATTGTATCCTTACAAACCAGTGATTATGTTGATTTAGACGTACCATCCCCAACATTGTATGCAGAAGGTTCATTGTTATGGAACACACGTCGTTCAGGTTTTAATGTTAAATCATTCCAAGTAAATTATTTTAATTCTACAGACTTTACTGGAACATTACCTGCACAGAAAGATGCGTGGGTTAATGCAAGTGGTAATAAAGCAGATGGTTCCCCATACATGGGACGTAAAGCAGTACGTAAAATTATAGTTGCGGCATTAGAAGCAGGCCTCGATGCTAATACATCAATACGTGAAGAACAGAAACAATTTAATTTATTAGCGGCACCTGGTTATCCAGAACTAATTGATAATCTAGTAGCTCTAAATAATGATAGAAATAATACAGGTTTTGTAATTGGTGATTCACCATTTAGATTAACAGACAATGCAACAGATGTTGTTAATTGGGCAACTGACGCAGGCGGAGCTGGAACAGACAGTGAAGACGGTCTTTCAACAGCAGATCCATATGTAGCAGTATTTTACCCAAGTGCTAAAACAAACGACTTAGCAGGTAATAAAGTTGTTGTTCCACCATCACACGTGATGTTAAGAACAATAGTTAAGTCTGATGAAGTTGGCTTTCCATGGTTAGCACCAGCAGGTGCATTACGTGGAACTATTGACAATGCAGAAGCTCTTGGTTATGTTAATGCACTAACGGGTGAGTTCGAACAGATATCTGTTAGAGAGTCATTACGTGATACACTTTACGCAAATAGAGTTAACCCATTAACATTTATTCCAGGTTCAGGATTACAGAATTATGGTAACAAAACTATAGCGGCAACTCCATCAGCACTTGATAGAATTAACGTAGCAAGACTAGTTGCTTTCATACGTGATAGATTAGAAGTGTTAGGTAGAGGATTTATATTTGAACCAAACGACACAGTTACTAGAAACGAAGTTAAAAATGCGTGCGAACAGTTATTAAATGATATAACTGCTAAACGTGGTATTTACGACTATCTAGTAGTATGTGATGATACAAATAATACACCAGAACGTATTGATCGTAACGAATTATACGTTGATATAGCAATTGAACCTACTAAATCTGTGGAATTCATTTACATTCCATTAAGAATTAAAAACACAGGCGATATTGAAGCAGGTAATTTATAGTAGTAATAAACTACGCACTTAATGGTTCTTCGGAGCCATTTTTTGCGACCACGGATCGATAAATAGTAGTAGAAAGATATTTATTAAGGAGAAATACACATGGCTGTTTCATCATTAACTAGGATGTCAGTTCCTTTAGCGTCAGATCAAAGTGCATCTAACCAAGGACTGTTAATGCCTAAATTAAAGTATCGTTTTAGAACGGTATTTGAAAACTTTGGTGTATCATCACCAAGAACAGAATTAACTAAACAAGTTATTTCATTTGCTAGACCTTCATTATCATTTGAAGAAATGCCGATTGAGTTATATAACTCTCGTATGTACCTAGCAGGTAAACACACTTGGGAAACCACAACAGTTGAATTACGTGACGATGCTAGTGGTGCAGTTGCTAAACTAATGGGCGAACAACTACAGAAACAATTAGACTTTATGGAACAATCATCTGCATCAGCAGGTATTGACTATAAATTTATCACACGTTGCGAAATACTTGACGGTGGTAATGGTGCTAATGAACCAAATGTTTTAGAAACTTGGGAACTATATGGTTGTTACCTAACAGCAGTTAACTATAATGACTTGTCATATGGTGAAAGTGCTCCTGTAACAATTTCAGCAACTATCAGATTCGACAATGCTATCCAAACACCGTTGGGTGATGGAGTTGGTACAGCAGTAGGTAGAACATTAGGCACAGTAGTAACAGGATAATTTAGATGGCCGGAATCTTTGGGGACGTTTTAAAAGGCTTCCTCGGTAGCGATTATCTTAAAGACTATAGGCATGCCAGCAAAACCTTTAGGTCAGCTGGCTTTGAGTTAGCTCCACGATTTAAATTTTTATTCCATGTACATTTCAATTTAAATGTAACGGAGCTACCAGGTCTAAGAAATGCGTTTGGTACTCAAGATCAAAGCAATCTTAGTGTCCTAGTTAAAAATATAACACTACCAAACTACTCTTTAGACGTAGACGAATTCAATCAGTATAATAGAAAACGTTTAGTCCATTCAAAAATCAATTACGAGCCAGTAACTGTAGAGTTCCACGACGACGGAGCAGATCTTGTTCGTAATCTATGGTTTAAATATTTTAGTTATTATTATAAAGACCCAAGCCAACCGTACAGTGCTCCTGGAGTAAACAACCAAGTTTCTACAGGTGGCATTAATAATGCACCAGTAGGACAAAGTAATTATAATACCAGAGACATCTATACTCAAAATAGAGCAGGTAGTGATTGGGGATATTCAGCAGAAGATAGTACTGGCAGTGGTAACAAACCAAGTTTCTTTAAGGATATTACAGTCTATGGTTTTAATCAACATGATTTTGTTTCATATACATTAATCAATCCTCAAATTACAGAAATGCGTCATGATCAATATGATTATAGTCAAGGCGGTGAACCAATGGCTAATACTATGACTATTAAGTATGAAACAGTCAAGTATGGTGCAGGAGCTCTTAACGGAAAAACAGGTGCACCAATACCTGGATTTGCAAATCCAGAGAACTATGATAAAGAACCAAGTGCATTAAGTCAACCAGGATCAAACTCATCAATATTAGGCCAAGGCGGAATACTAGATGGGGGTGTTGGTATATTTGAAGATTTATCAACAGGAGATATTTTAGGTGCCGCCAAAAAAGCAGGCAGAATATATAACATCTTTGATAAAGGTGATGTAAGCATGGAAGGTGCTAAAGAAGAAGTATTAGGAGTAGTACTGCGTGAGGGTTTACCAACGGTAGCATCAGGTGATTTTAGTTTTGCGACACCTCCAACTTCTAAAAGAACTACAGGCAGTCTAACATCAACAGCTACACCAGACACTTCAGTAACGACATCTAGTCTCATTTCTAGTAACGGCAAAGCTATCGGCTCCACAACTATAGTTCGATGATTTCCCACCTAGGCCGTAATAAGGTTAAATACTAGTATGGCAACAGTAAACATTACAAAAGACAATTTAGACTCTACGGTCAAAATATTTGACACATTCTATAATACAGAAATAGTTATAAATTCTAATGACTTTGATAAAGTCCGTTCATTCTTTATTCTGAACAGTGATGATGTTGCAATTGCAGATGACTTTACAGCATCATTCTTTAAGATACAACAAAATTATAACACAACTGTAGATGAGCTATTAGAAAAATTTAAAGGCTTAGCAGACCCTATTGCAATGGATGAAACTATTGCTTATTATCTAAATGGTCTAAGATCAAAATCAACATTACTTGGTGTTAGCGTATTACAGCAACCTAACTTATATGCGGCACGTAATGTTAGCAAATAATGGCTAGCAAATTTGCAAATGGCCTTTACTCAATAATGAATCCTGACAAATACGTAGGTAAAAAAGCACCTAGGTATAGATCAAGTTGGGAACACGCATTTATGCAATTTTGTGATAAGCATACTAGTGTAGTTAAATGGGCTAGTGAGAGTGTACGTATTCCTTATAAACATCCACTAACTGGAAAACAAACAAATTACGTTCCTGACTTTTTAGTACAGTACCAAGACAAACGGGGTAAATTAGTAACAGAGCTGGTAGAAATTAAACCCAAGAAACAAAGTATAATTGAAAGCAAGAATGCTAATAGAGCTACTAGAGAAACTGTAGCCATCAATCATGCTAAATGGGACCAAGCCATGCGTTGGTGTAAAGCAAACGGTATTACGTTTAGAGTAGTTACCGAAGACGACATATTTAGAAGCGGAAGTAGATAATGACAAAAAAATTAGAAGAATTATTTGATTTAAGTCCATCAGAGTCAAAAACAGAAATCACTGATGTTAATGAACCGTTACCACAGAAATCTGGAGAGTTACCTGCAGAAACATTGGTAAAAATTGATAAAATAGAAACAGCTCTTCCGGCAGTAAAAGGTTTAGAAGCAAGTGATCAAGAAATGGACGAGCTAGGACAGTTAGCTAAAGACTCTTATAAAGACTTAATGGATCTAGGTATGAATGTGGATAGTCGTTTTGCTAGCGAAATATTTGGCGTAGCAAGTAATATGTTAAATCATGCTATATCAGCTAAAACTGCAAAAATAAACAAAAAATTAAAGATGATTGATCTACAATTAAAGAAAGCCGCACAAGATCAAAAGAAATTAGTAGACAACGCAGGTAACGAACCAATGGAAACCGGACAAGGTTATGTATTAGATCGAAATGAAATGCTTAAAGAGTTATTAAAAAATAAAGACACAAAAGAATAAAGTAGCATAAATATACGCATAGTTAGGGGAAATAATAATGAAAACATTTACAGAATATTTAACAGAGTCAAAGCAAACTTACTCATATCGAGTTAAAGTAGCTGGTGGCTGTGATAAGGATTGTCTTAAAGAACTAGAAGACAAATTAACAAAATATGATTTGATTAAAATGTCAGATCCAAAAACAACTCCTGTTACGGAAGATCCATTAGATTTTCCAGGCGTTAAAAACATGGAAGTTTGTATTTTCGAAATTGAATTAGATTATCCAGCAAGTGCAGATGAGTTATATGAAATTCTTGAATCTTGTACATCAAAAGCTAAATCAAACATTAAAGTAACATCAAAACATTTTGCAGATTCATGGGAAGAAAATGAAGGTGCAGAGGCTGAAGAAGCTCCGATACTTGAAAAAGAGTATGACGAACAAAATAAAGCAGAAAAGGATGCTAGTGAACTATATGCAGATCCTAGTAAAGCAGTACCTGAAGAAACAAGAAAACATGAAATAGCAGGAGGAACTACCCCTAAGGCTCCTACTACTAATGATCTACCAATGGGCGACAAAAGTGCTATGGGTAGTCAGAAAAATAAATTACCAAACGTTAAATCGTTTGCAAGATAAGAGGATACTACTATGGACATGTATAATGTACTAGACACACTTAAGAAAATTGAAAATCCAACGGAAGATCAAAAAGCGGCAATTAAATCAGCTGAAGTAACAACTCCAGAAGCACCGGCTCCACAAGGAGTTACTGAAGTTAGTACCACAGGTGACAATATCTATGCACAATATGGTAAAGATGCACATGATGATTTACTTAGACTTGCAGAAGTTCCTGTGATAAATGTACAAAGTGATACGCCAGAAACACCTGCAAATGAATCTGTTGAAATCGAAGAAGGACAAAGTCCAGCACAGAAAGCGGCATTCCAAAAAATGTTAGATGCTAAAAAAGGTAAAGAAGAAGTAGAAGAAGAAGATGCTACACCAGATCAATATGAAAAAAACGAAGAAGTTAAAGAAGCTAAACCAGATTTCTTAGATCTAGATAAAGATGGTGACAAAGAAGAGCCAATGAAAAAAGCGGCTAAAGACAAAGAAAAAATGAAGGAAGACGAAACCATCGAAGAAGAAACTATCGAAGAAGCATATGATCCAGAACATGTTAAAAGTGTAGTTGACAAGCATGAAAAAGAAGGTCATAAAGTTGAAATGGATCGTCCAGAAGATGGTGCACAAGGTTTTACAGTTACATTTAAAGATGGTTCACGTAGACATTACAAATATTCTAAAGCAAGCACAAAAGTTGATAGTTTAGAGCCAACAGACCCATTGGTAGATCCAAATGCTCCTAAACGTGAGCGTGGCCGTCCTAAGAAAGAAGGACTAGGTGAAGAACAAGCAGAACAAGCAGAACCAGCAGTGCTTGACACAGCTTTTGTAACAATGGAATCTGAAGAAACAGATCCGTTGACAGCAATGTTTGAAGAAAAATTAAACGAATCAGCAGAAACAGAAGAAGTTGCTGAAAGTTTACAAGTTGTACAAAATATTGATGATGATAATCAAGAAACAGTAAGTGTAAATGCACAAGGTGAACATACTGATATGCTTAAACAGTTATTAAACTTGTCAGGACAACGTTCAGACGGTTATAAAGAGTATGAAGGTGAGGAAGAAGCTGTTGAGGAAGAAAGAGACATACAACATGCTAACACACCACATGAACAAGTAACTGACGTTGATACACAACTGAACAAAATGGCAGGGGGTTTAAATGGCCCTAAGGATAAGTCAGCGGCCAAATCAAACAGTAATGCGTTGTACAACGAATCAATCACTGATGAAAAAATGATGGAATTATATAAGGCCTATAAAGGTAGTGAATAATGAAATCATTAGACGAATATCTTAAGGAAGCCGCCAGACGGCAAATAAATCCAGTAACCGGTGACCAAATTGATTTTATTATCAATCAAGACACTATCATTGAGACCGTAGTTCTCGAACACGATGAAGAAAGTGTTGTTCTAGATCTAGATGAAGAATGTCAAACAATGTTAGAAGATTGTGGATGTGAATTTACAGGTGTGAAATTCTTTGATGTATTTGCTGAAGCAGAATACAAAGGTAAAAAAGTTAAATTAAACGATCCTATTAGAACATCAGAAAATCCTAAAAAGAAATTTAAAGTATACGTAAAAGATCCTAAAACAGGTAATGTAAAGATTATACGATTTGGCGATCCTAACTTATCAATCAAAAGAGACGACCCTAAAAGACGTAAAAGTTTTCGTGCTAGGCACGGATGTGATAAAGCTAAAGGTAAAGACAAATCTACAGCTAGATACTGGTCGTGCTATCAATGGCGTAAAGGTGCAAAGGTAAACAACTAATGCGTGCTAAAGAGTTCTTAAAAGAATTTAAAAGGTGGAAAACAAAACACGGAACAATCGACGACCGTCAAGCACAAGCAACACCGGGAGCTTACACCAACGATGCAGATAGATATTACGGATTATATCGTGCCAGTATGTTTATGGCAAGAGCACCAGGCAACAACGATGATATAGATATAGACTCTGTTGCGGCAACTGCATACATTGGTGCATACACTGATGTGGACAAACAAAAAATAGATGCGGCTCACAAAGCATTAGGTATAAAAACAAAAACACAAGCTAGAGGACCTAGCGAAGAAATGCCAGACACAAACACAAAATCACCAATAACTGCCGCCAAATGGCAAAGGAAAAAATAAAATGACTTGTAAAAACTGTAGTTGTAAATGTTCGGATTGTAAATGTTCAGATTGTTACTGCGATAAATGTGGCACCAACGCACCAGTAACCATAACAGAATCAAGAGATTAGCATGTATGAATATGCAGTAACGATTAGAAGAGTAGTTGACGGTGATACCGTTGATGTAGATATTGATTTAGGATTTGGTGTAGTATTAATTAAAGAACGTGTTCGTATTATGGGCATTGATACTCCTGAAAGTCGTACAAGAGATAAAGTAGAAAAAGTATTTGGATTAGCCGCAAAGGATAAACTTAAATCACTACTAGGTAAAACATCAGTTTTGAAATGTCAAAAGTACGATGCTAAAGGTAAGTTTGGTCGTATATTAGGTGACTTTATAACCAATGATAATAGAATGGTAACAGATGTAATGATTGAATCAGGACATTGCGTAGCATACTTTGGCGGATCAAAACAAGAAGTTGAAGCAAAACATTTGGTTAATAGAGAAAAACTTCTACGTGAAGGTGCTATAAATATGACAGCATACGATAAAGCTGTTAAACTAATGGAAGGCAAATAATGAAAATCCTAGAAATTCAGGAAGGCAAATACAGAGAGAATGATGTTGAGGAATTTGTGCCTAACGATGAGCAACTTGACAAAGTTAAAAACAAATATCTCCCAGACTGGGAAATGTTAGATCATAGAGAACTTACTACAATGTATGTCTGCCAGGATCATAGACAAGCAGAGGAAATGATAGGCTTTATCAATGACCTATCTGAAAAGATGGATCACTTCGCAGAAGTAACACAAGACGTTACAGAAGTTAAAGTAAAGACATCTACGTTTGACGTTAAGGGCCTTACAGTGCTGGATTTTCAACTTGCTATGTCAATAGACGTTTGGGCAGAACAAAAAGACATTAAACAGACATCTACTGCAGGTAACTTTGGAATGCACGAAGATCAAGGTTTAACAGAAGCACAGTTTGATGAAGCGGCAGGAGAAAAGGATGCTTGCTATCATAAAGTAAAATCAAGATACAAAGTATGGCCTAGTGCATATGCTTCAGGTGCTTTAGTTAAGTGCCGTAAAGTAGGTGCTAAGAATTGGGGCAACAAGAGTAAAAAATAATGCGTGCCAGTGACTTTATTACAGAACTAAATTGTCAGTATGGTGAATACTACTGTTCTCATGATAAGAAAATGAAGTGTCGTAAAACACCTAAAAAATCAAGAACCGACGAAAAATGTTGGGACGGCTATAAAAAGAAAGGCATGAAGACTATGTTTGGCAAGCGTGTTCCAAACTGTGTTAAGAAAGAAGATAAGACAAACGAAGATCTTAAAGACTGGTTTGGCAAAGGTAAGAAAGGCGGAGCTGGTGGTGGCGGTTGGGACCGTTACAATAGTAAAGGTGAGCGTATAGGTAAGTGTGGAGATGCCAAGAAAGGCGAAGGCAAACCTAAATGTTTATCAAAATCTAAGGCGGCAAGCCTAAGAGCCAAGGGTGGTAAGAAAGCAATAGCACAAGCAGTTAACAGAAAACGCAGAAACGATCCAAACAAAGATAGAAAAGGTTCTGCCAAGAACGTCACAAACAAATACAAAAAATAAATTTTAGTATTGCCTGATAAATACTATTATGGCACTTACACTATCATCATCAAACCCAGATCAATCAGCGTTGAATAGACCGACTGATCAATACGATCCTAACGGTATTGCACATGCAACCAATACAACTACACCTGCTGACACTAAAGCAGACCGTGCTACAGCTAAATTAGCATACGCTCTATTTGTTCAAGATGTTAAAATTGCAGTGGCTGTAGGAGACAGTGCAGGACCATCTGAGTTTCCAGTTGCTGGATCAAATATAGGCTATGCGGACGATTAGATGTTTAGGCATATTGATGTTCCGTTAATACGTAATCCTAAATGTACTCAAACCGTAGATAATCTTACAGCTAATGAGTTCCGTTATTACGATAAAGATGGCTTTGAGCTATGTCAAGCAGAACAACGTTACTACGAAGCGGAAAACCACCCTATAGAGCAACCTATACTTAATCACAGACTGTGGCAAGAAGAATGGATGACCATTGATCATCCTAGGCTACATCTTGATCATGCCATGATATTACATCGAGCTGATTATCAAGAGTTTGCCCAAGAACAATTAATCAAAATAAAACAAACTATTCCACAAGCAGACTTATTGTTGCGTACAAAACAGCAATGGGGATTTGACTTTGATCTAGATTATATTTTAGATAGTGGTGAGATATTTGAAGTGTTACACATTGAATGTGACTACAATAACTTCACTGAATTTGAAGAAAGATTATATACATTTGAAGATAGTATAGAACGAATAGATTTTGAGGAAGCCGCAAAATCATTATGGCGTGACAAAGATAAATGGCAACATCTAAAAGCATTCACACAAAACGACTGGAAAGCCGATTATCTCCTAGGTTGGGAAAAATCAGAGTACACAGAAAAAGCTCTATAAGTAAGTACAACGATTAATCACTAGGAAATACCCAATGTTTGACGCAACAAAATTAAAATTATATTACGACTACAGTCTGAATACTGTCAAAGATGAAGGAGAAGATCCAGTCTTTAATGCGGTCACAGGACAAGTGGTTGATAACTTTATAGCTCCGTTAAACTTAAAAAAAGACATAGAAATATTAGATATTGGATCTGGTGTTGGATACTTTAGTGATCATATGAAAGACTTAGGATATACTAATATCACAAGTACTACATTTACCGATGGTGACGCAAAAGCATTAGAATCCAAAGGTTATAAGTATATCAAAACTGATATTAACTTTATTAAACAGCCGGATAGTTTTTATGATTTTATTTTTTGTCGACATGCACTAGAACACAGTCCTTTTCCTTATTTCGCTCTATTAGAATATAATAGACTACTTAAAAAAGGCGGACAAATATATGTAGAAATGCCAGAACCTAAGGGTCCTAGAGGAGCAGATACTTTTCCGCAACACTACAGTGTATTAGGGGCAGTTGCTCTACAGAGCTTGATATCAAGAGCTGGATTTAAAATAGAATGGTATCGTAATGCACAAATTCCTATTACTAACAAAGAGACAAAGAAAACTCAACAGGAAACATATAACTGTATATTAGCAAATAAAATAGGTAACATCGAAGTTAAATAATAGTATGGATATTAATGATTTAAAAAAATTAGCAGGAGTTACTGATCAACATGGTAATTCAATGGGAGAAAACATAAGCCGAGTAGCCTCCGAAAAATCTGCATATCAGAGAAAACATAAAATACGACCAGGTACTGAAGAATGGTTTAAGTTATGGTTTGCACAACCTCGTTTAACAGGTGAGAACCCAATGCCTAAAAAGAAATAATGAAAACGCTGTACAACGAAAAACCTAAAAGATTATTTACATTTGGGTGCAGTTTTACTAAATTTTGGCAGTGGGGAACTTGGGCAAATATATTAGCATATGATTTAGATATTCCTTTTTATAATTTAGGAAGAGGTGGAGCAGGAAATTCTTACATTGCTAATAGAATTTCTCAAACAGATAATGTTTACAAATTTACTAAAGATGATCTGGTATTAGTGTGTTGGTCAACTTATGCAAGAGAAGATAGATGGACGGAACAAGGGTGGACAGGTGATGGTAACATATATAATGATGATACATACCCTAAGGAGTTTGTAATGAATTTCTGTTCAGACGAACATTTTCTATTAAAAGATATGTCATTGATTAATCTCATTGATGGTTACTTAGAAAATAAAACAAATCATCACATGTTTAGTATTGATAGACTGATACCATTTGGATTAGAAAATTTTATGAAAAAACAGCAAAAGATTTTTCTTAAGGTTAAAACAAGTTATGCAGATGCAATATATGGTGGTAATTTAATAAATGCCAATACACCCAATGACAAAGATCTTATATCAGCACAGGTAGATAATCATCCTACATTATTACAGCATTTAACTTATCTGCAACACATATTTGATAATCCTGTAAGCGAACAAACACAAGAGCATGTTAAAAAAATATATCTTGATTGGAAAGAACAAACACTGAATGGTTATAATCCAACTTACGAACGTGATGTGCCTGAGCAATTTTATATTAAACAATCAACTAAGTTGTCAGAGGAAATTGTATAATGGCTAGCAAATCACTAGACGGCGTTCTTATTAAGAAAGCCCATAAAAAGTCCACATACACTCAAAAACAAGTAAATGAATTTGCACAATGTGCAGACCCTACCAACGGGGCCAAATACTTTATGCAAAATTTCTTTCACATACAGCATCCTACACGAGGAGGTATCAAATACGAACCATTTGAATATCAAAGTCGTTTGATAGATGTATATCATAACTATCGTTATTCAATATCAATGATGCCTAGACAAACAGGTAAGTCGACATCAGCCGCAGGATACTTGTTATGGTATGCCATGTTTGTACCAGATGCAACAATACTAGTCGCCGCACACAAATATGCAGGTGCACAAGAAATCATGCAACGTGTTAGATATGCCTACGAAGCATGCCCGGATCATATCAGAGCAGGTGCTGTTAGTTATAATAAAGGTAGTATAGAATTTGATAATGGCAGTCGTATAGTGGCACAAACAACAACTGAAAATACTGGTCGAGGTATGAGTATATCAATGCTGTACTGTGATGAGTTTGCTTTTGTCAGACCTACCATTGCTCGTGAATTTTGGACTTCAATATCTCCTACTCTGGCAACTGGCGGTAAAGCAATTATTACATCAACACCTAACTCAGATGAAGATCAATTTGCATTACTATGGAAAGGCGCCAACAAAACAGAGGATACGCACGGTAACGAAACAAAACTAGGAGTCAACGGATTTAAACCATTTCGTTCATATTGGAAAGAACACCCCGATAGAGATGATGAATGGGCAGATGAAGAACGTGCTAAACTAGGTGAAGAACGTTTTAGACGTGAGATGGATTGTGAATTCATCATCAATGATGAAACACTGATTGCTCCAATACATCTAATGTCATTGGAAGGTGAAGAACCCTCAGAAAAAACTGGACAAGTACGCTGGTTTGGAACAATACAACCTGATCATTTATATGTGGTAAGTTGGGATCCAAGTTTGGGAACAGGTGGCGATTATGCGGCCATGCAAGTATTTGACGCAACAACATTTACACAGGTAGCAGAATGGAAACATAATAAAACAACAATACCTGAACAGGTTAGAATATTTGCTGACATGATTAAGGTATTAGAAAGTCGTGTAGGTGAACAAAATAATATCTATTACTCAGTGGAAAACAATACCATAGGAGAAGCCGCTTTAATATCTATAGCAGACTATGGAGAAGATAACATTAAAGGTGTGTTTCTAAGCGAAGATAAAAAAGCTGGTGCAGGCAGACGTTATCGTAAAGGATTTAATACAACAAATAAAAGCAAATTATCAGCATGTAGTAAATTTAAAACCCTATTGGAGCAAGGTAGATTAAAAGTTAAATCTAGACCTTTAATTAGTGAACTTAAAAACTTTGTAGCACATGGTACTAGCTATGCGGCCAAACCTGGAGAGCATGACGATCTGGTTATGGCAACAGTGTTAGCAGTCAGGATGTTACAACAGATACAGAATTATCATAAGAGTATCGGAGAGTCAATGACAGATCATAGCGATAGCAAAATTGACCCGATGCCGTTTATAATGTTTTAAGATAAATACTGACATGATATCCACAGAAAACATTAATCAAAATTTATTTGATCTTTTAACTACTAAGAACTTTGAACTAGTAACCAGAGACAATAAAGGAAAAGAAACTGCTGAACCTAAAAAAGCAGAATTGTTTAGCTTTGACTATACTGCTGATGATAATAACTATGGTACTGTTGTAGTTACTATTACCGGTGATGGTAACCTAGAAGTATTTTACGGTGACACACTTGGTAAAGGAATGGACCTAGATCATAAAGCAGAATGGTACGACTTTCTTTATCAACTAAGACATTTTGCTAGACGTAACATGTTAGGATTTGATTTAAAAAATATGAATAAACTAAAATATGCAATGCAGTCAAGAAGCCAGGTAGAAGAATCTAAATACTACGGTTACAAGAATACAAGTTATACCAAACCTACTAAAGAAGCAAAACTTAAAATAGTACACTCAAAACCAATTGATGAAGAGGCAGGAGATCAACGTTATAGAAATATAAAAGCTCTATATGTTGAAAATTCAGATGGTGAACGTTTTAAACTACCTTTCACTAAATTGTTTGCTGGTCGTGCAATGGCAAGACACGTAAGCGAAGGTGGGTCACCACATGATCACTTTGGCCAATATATTTGTGAATTAGTATCAGATATAGGAGTGCTAGCTAATTTTGTGAGAGCAAGTAGAGGTAAAGAATTTACAGATGCAGGTACAAGCGTTATGGCAGAGGCCGGTGTTAGACACTATGCTGATCTTAAAAAGAAAGTAAAAAGAATGATAGGTCGTAGAGGATACAAAGAACAGTTTAACGCATTTGACCCAGAACAAACACAGGAGCATGTTGAAATCACAGATCAAATACGTGACATGTTTACAGAAACATTACTAGATACCAGAATTGAACAAGCTATTCCGGTACTAAACAAACTCGAATCAAGGAACTCAGTTATGAAAGAAATTAGCGAATTTAACAATTGGGCAGAGGATATTACTGCACTTGAAGGTTTTGATCCTGATGAATTTGACGGTGAAATTAAAATACCAGCAGTAAACCAATTAAGAGGAGAAAGACCAACAACAATTAAATATACTGCTGAAGTAGATAAAGAACAAAACACAGTGCGTGTAACTAAATGCTCAGACGAAAAGTATAGAGATGAATGCCAAGCAGATGCTGAAGCAGAGTGGGACGCAAGAGATGTTGATATACCAATGGAAGACGCTGATCTAGAAGAAGGCAAAATGAAAGACTTACACTATGACTTACAACATTCCTCAGACGAAGAATTTGAAAAGAAATATAAAATGAAAAAATCAGATTGGGAAGAAGTTAAAACACCAGGACTAGCAATGGATCCAAATAAACCAGCATACATTAGTAAAATGAAAATGGAAGACGAACCAACAGAGGATAAGGACATGGAAGTATATGAAGGGCCTACAAGAAAAGACTTTCAAATGGTAGCAGACTTGCTTAAAGCAAATCCAGATCAAGATAAGAGAAAAGAATTAGCTAATCATCATGCTGATATGTTTGCTAAACAAAACCCACGCTTTGATAAAAAAAGATTTCTTAAAGCGGCTGGTATTGATGAAGGCAATGAATTTACTAAAAAATTAGCACAAGCAAAAGCCTCAGGCGAAGCAGAGTTTGAAGTAAATGGTAAAAAATATGAAGTACGAGAAGATGAATTAAAAGCAATACTTAGGTTGGCTAGATAGTTCCTTAAAAAAGAACTGTAAGGGAAGAGTATACTATAGATAAGTTATACTCTTTTTTTACGACTTTGGTAAAATATACTAATATAACTATTGCAAAGCTAAATAAAGTATCATATAATATAACTGTTGTATGATTTATACACATTAAAAACTAAACATTATGGCACATTTAAGGAGAAACACATTATGGCATCTTTAGCAGAAATTCGAGCTAAACTCACACAAGCAGAAGCAAGAACATCAAATAATTCACAAGGTGGTGGCGATAACGCTATCTATCCACACTGGAATATCTCAGAAGGAGCAACATCTACTTTACGATTTTTACCAGACAGTGATCCAAACAATTCATTCTTTTGGGTAGAACGTAACATGATACGTTTACCATTTAATGGTATTAAAGGTGAAATGGATACTAAACAAGTACAGGTACAAATTCCATGTATAGAAATGTGGGGTGAGTCATGTCCAATTCTAGCAGAAGTAAGAACTTGGTTCAAAGATAGTTCACTAGAAGAAATGGGTCGTAAGTATTGGAAAAAACGTTCTTACATATTCCAAGGCTTTGTAAGAGAGAATCCATTAGCAGATGATAACACACCTGAAAATCCAATACGTAGATTTGTAATGAGTCCACAAATTTTTAATATTATTAAAACAGCATTAATGGATCCAGAAATGGAAGAGTTACCAACAGACTACTTGCGTGGTATCGATTTCCGTGTTGTTAAAACACAAAAAGGTGGATATGCTGATTATACAACGTCAACATGGGCACGTAAGGAAACAGCACTTACAGAAGTAGAACAAGCGGCCATTGAAACACATGGCTTACATAATTTAAATGACTTTCTTCCTAAGAAACCAAGTGAAGTTGAACTTAAAGTTATGAAAGAAATGTTTGAAGCATCAGTAGATGGTAGACCATATGATGCAGAAAAATTTGGTGCATATTTCCGTCCATATGGAATGCAAGCACCAGCGTCAAGTGGAACCTCAGAAGCATATAGCACACCGAAAGCTACACCAGCAGTAACTGCCACAGCAGATGTAACTGCTAAAGCAGAAGTAGCACCGGCGCCTGCAACTGAAGCGACACCAGTAGCTGAAACAGCACCAGCACCAGTAGCTGAAAAAGCACCTGCAACTGAAGCGGCACCTGCGGCATCAGGGTCAAAAGCAGAAGATATACTTGCAATGATCCGTTCAAGACAGTCGTCTTAATAGATTAGATTATCGAGCGGTGGAAACATCGCTTAGATAACTACTGATAACGTAATATAAAGATATTGAATTAGGAGAAAGAGATGGCTAAACCATTTGACGCAAGTAAATTTAGAAAAAGTATTACTAAAAGCATTCCTGGAATGAGTTTAGGTTTCAATGACCCAACAGATTGGATTTCAACAGGTAATTTTGCTTTAAACTATTTAATTAGTGGAGACTTTAACAAAGGTATTCCGTTAGGCAAGGTAACAGTATTTGCTGGAGAATCTGGAGCAGGTAAATCATATATTTGTTCAGGCAACATTATTAAAAATGCACAGGAACAAGGAATCTATGTTATCCTGGTTGATAGCGAAAACGCACTAGACGAAAGCTGGTTACACGCCTTAGGCGTAGATACATCAGATGATAAACTACTTAAATTAAACATGGCCATGATCGATGATGTGGCTAAAACTGTTTCTGAGTTTGTAAAAGAATACAGAGACATGCCTGAGGAAAATAGACCTAAGGTGTTATTTGTTATTGATAGTTTGGGTATGTTACTAACACCTACAGATGTTAACCAGTTTGAAGCAGGTGACATGAAAGGTGATATGGGTCGTAAGCCCAAAGCACTAACATCACTTGTGCGTAATACTGTTAACATGATCGGAGCACTTAATATTGGTATTGTGGCAACTAATCACACATACGCATCACAAGATATGTTTGATCCAGATGATAAGATATCAGGCGGACAAGGTTTTATTTACGCATCCAGTATTGTTGTTGCTATGAAAAAACTTAAACTAAAAGAAGATGAGCTAGGTAACAAGATATCAGATGTTAAAGGTATCAGAGCAGGCTGTAAAGTAATGAAAACACGATATGCTAAACCATTTGAAGGTGTTCAAGTTAAGATTCCCTATTCAACAGGTATGAGTCCTTATAGTGGCCTAGTTGATATGGCAGAAAAAGCAGGCTTACTAGTCAAAGACGGTAACAGATTACGTTTCGGAGAAGCAGATAGCGAAAACGAAATTAAACAGTTTCGTAAAGCCTGGGAACTAAACGAGAACGGCTGTTTAGATAAAGTTATGGCTAGTTACGGAAAAGTAGCAGACGATATAAGTATTGAAGAAATGGAAACCATGGATGACACTGCCGTAGAACAGCAAGCACCAGAAGTTGTAGTTGAAACAAAGATGGCAGAGGAGGAAAAATAAAATGTCTGAACCACTAGTAACAGCCTCTGAAGTGTGGCTAGCAGTTAAAGAACATATCTCAGATGAAGAACAAGCAGGTATTGATGTTGTTAATGCACTAATTGATAACTTAGGATTTGACGGAGAAGCAATTAAAGCTAGTGAATTAGGTCAAGACGAAGCTATTAAAAATGCAGTATCAGAATATGTGTTAGACGAGGAAGAAGAAGACGATGGTCTAGATACTTGGGGTGATGAACAGGATGATGAGGACGATGAGGACAACTACTAATGTGGTATAATAAAGTAGTTGATAATATTGGTAATTTACCTGATTTCATAATGTACTATCGAAATGAATTAGAAAGTGCCAAGAAAGATGTCAGTATCTACGGATATGTGGAAAAGAATCTTAGTGATTTACCAGGAGTAACTGAACATCGATTTCATCAATTGCAAGAAATTGAAGCAGTGCTTAACTTTCTAAACATACAATTACGTAAAATTAGACGTAAGCACTTTCAGAAATATCTAGAAGCATATCAAAGAGCATTAACATCGAGAGATGCCGAAAAGTATGTTGATGGCGAAGATGAAGTAATTGAATACGAAACACTGATCAATGACATTGCTTTACTTAGAAATCAATGGCTAGGTATAATGAAAGGACTTGAAAGTAAAAACTTTATGTTAGGACATGTAGTCAGATTAAGAGCCAGTGGCATGGAAGATATACAACTGTAATGTTTGAGACTCCGCAAGAAAGTCATATTCATTCACGTGAAATGTTGGATGTTATAGAAACCTTTTATGAGTTTATGATATCCGTTAATACTGTTGCTGATATGGGAGGTGGTGCAGGTCTAGATGCTGAATGGTGGGCAACCAGAGAAACAGATCCAGATGTTGACACGACCGGTAAGGCTCAGCCGTTAAATATTAAAACTTTTGTGATTGATGATCAAGCTAAGTTTGATGTTAAACACAGCAATGTTACTCATCTAAAATTAGATATGGAAAATACCGGATTAGATAGTGAACAGTATGACGTTATTACTAGCCATAACAGTTTTCAATATGCTCTTAACCCTATATCCACACTGCGACATTGGTGGGATTTATGCAACCTAAATGGTATGTTAGCACTACAGATTCCCCAAACCACAAATATCAAGTATAATCGCCATGACATTTCAAATCCAAATAATGAATATCATCATTATACTCTGGTTAATTTAATTCATATGTTAGCAGTTAGTGGATGGGACTGTAAGTCTGGATTGTTTATTAAAGATCTACGTGATCCTTGGATCAAAGCAGTAGTTTATAAGGGTGAAGTCAAACCTCAAGATCCTAGAACTACTTCCTGGAGAGATTTAGCTAATTTAGATCTGTTACCTGACTCAGCCGTGGAATCAATTAATAAATGGGGATATGTTAAACAACAAGATTTAATATTGCCCTGGTTTTCAGGACACGTAGGATCATATAATAATCACTGAATAAACTACCCACATAAATAGTGATATGGACAAAACAGAAACTATACCAATATTCATTGGGTATGATCCAAGAGAAGCAATAGCGTTTCATACCTGCGTTAATTCAATTATAAGACATGCTACACAACCAGTAAGCATACATCCTCTAGCACTTAATCTGCTATCAGGATATGAGGAAACACACACCGATGGATCCAATCATTTCATATATTCAAGATTTCTAGTTCCTTACATGGCAGGATTTGTAGGACGAGCTATATTCATTGATGGTGATATGATAGTCAAAGATGACATAGCAAAATTATGGAATGAAACGAAAAACTTTGGCTCTTGGGATGTCGCTGTTGTAAAACATGACTATAAGACCAAAATGCCTATTAAATATTTAGGATCCAAAAACGAAGACTATCCTAGAAAGAACTGGTCCAGCGTAATGCTTTTCAATTGCGGCAATGCACCTTGTAGAAAGTTAACACCTGAATTTATACAAAAAGCAAAGGGTTCAGAGTTACATAGATTTGAATGGACAAAAGATGAACGTGTGGAAGAATTACCTAAAGAATGGAATTGGTTAGCAGAAGAATATAAAGATAATCCAGATGCTAAACTGGTTCACTATACCTTAGGAACACCTTGTTTTCATGAATTTGCTAATACCGGAATGGCCAATGATTGGCATCAAGAAAGATTATTCACTGATTATTGTCAACAAAGGATTGATCTATTAGATGATACAGACCACTGATATACTTTGTGTTAACAGAGTTGGACACGATAAAGAGCCTAAAAATAATCACAAGTTAGAAACAACAGCTATGTATAACTTTACTAAAGGTTGTCAAGGTTATCCAACCAGTTGGGACGAAGCTCAAAATTATCATGATAACACAATAATAATATATGGTGCGGCTATGGCTAGAGGAGTCAAACACTGCTGGGCAAACAATATTAACTTCTTCTACATTGACAACGGTTACATAGGCAATGTATTAAATAATAAACAATTTCATCGTGTAATACAAAATCACGTTCACGATATCAGACCAATAATCGAAAGGCCAAGAGATCGATTGGAAGATGTCATAGGGTTTTTAGAATGGACGCGAAGTAAAGGTAATCGCAGAGTTAATATAACTAATCCTAAAGATTTCTTAAAACCTAAATCTTTTAAACCAGGTCGTAATATACTAGTTGCACCACCTAGCCAAAAAAGTTTTACATTATGGGATATTAATCAGGAAGAGTGGATTGATCAAACAGTTGCTGAAATAAAGAAACATACCGATCGACCTATTAGGATTAGATTAAAACGTGCCAGAGATGAAAGATTGGTTGAGAATACAATGGAACAAGATCTAGCAGACTGTCATTGTTTGGTTACATATAATTCAGTATCTGCATTAGAAGCATTGATAAATGGTAAGCCAGCATTTACATTAGGTCCTAATGCCGCACAACATCTTTGTTATAATGATCTAGCAAAGATAGAAAATCCATACATACCAAATACCGACGAAGTTGACGCACTGCTAAGACATTTAAGTTACAGTCAGTTTACAAGAAAAGAAATGGCAAGTGGAGACGCCTGGGACATATTGAATGGCTAACTACACAATCATCAATGATGATGAATTAGCTGTTTTTATTGCAGACCTACTCATTATATCCGGTTATAGAAGAGGACCCCATTGGCATTTTTGTAACAAGATATATGCCAGTCACTATAATGGTACAAAACCAGTATATAATACATCAAAACATAAAGAAAGAATAGAGAAAGCAGTTAAATCAGATTGTGATAGATGGCGAGACAAGATAATAAAAGAAAAAAGAACAAAATGGAAATTTGATAAAAGAAAGTTAGTGCATTTTGTTTTAAAAAATTTAGAAAAAATATGTAGTATATATGGTCACGGTAATCATCTTAAAGGTAAGCGTTTACTATTATCTAGATATTTAGATAGTCCGTTCGACGGGTATATGAAACAATTATCTAATGCAATATACAATAAACCATCATATAGAACAAAAGAAACATACACCAACATAGAAAAAGATTGTTTAATTAGAAATATGCTGGACAATGAAGTTCTTTTAAAAAATAAAATTGATAACAAGTTTCCTTTTTGGTTTGTAGATAGTGGATATACTAACTTTACTCGAACTTCTGGTGTTAAAATATATCATAGACTATGTCGTTCTGACATACATGCTGAAATACCTAAACATATTTTTCCAATGAACAGACTGTTACAGATGATATTCGATAATCGAGGTCTACTAAACGGATTTAAATTTCCTCGACATTGGAGAACAGGAGGGGATACCATAATAATAATACCCCCAAGTGAGCATATATGTGCAATTGGCGGATTAAATCAAGACTCTTGGATAAAGGCACAAACTAAAAAATTAACAAAACTTACTGATAAAAAAATAATAGTAAGAACAAAAACTGGTTCTAGAAAAACACGTACTAGCTTATACGATGATCTACTAGATGATGAATCTGTGTATTGCGTGGTTGGATATAATTCAAATGCACTGACCGAAGCAGTATGGGCCGGAGTTCCTATAATTACATTAGGTAAGCACGTAACAAATCCTGTTAGTAGAAATAGTCTAGATAAAATTGATAACTTATATAGAGACGATGTCAGTCAGTGGCTTTGTTATCTAAGTTATAGTCAGTTTACCAATGAAGAATTGTTAGACGGAACAGCTAAAGAAATTATGGAGACATGGCATGTATGATGTAGTAGTCTATCTCTCAAGTTTACCTAGAATAGCAGACCATGATCGTAAAGCACAAATATTAAAGGCATTTGCTGAAGGATGTCAGCGTGCTGGTGCGAATGTATTTGTTCAAACTGAATGTAAAGTAATTCCTGCACGACTAGGTGTATTCATTGGATGGTATGGACAAACATTCTCAGGACCCCATATTCATTTACGTAAAGCAGTGATAGATTGGGCACGTGACAATAAACAGCATTGCATGCCCATAGACGGATCCTGTTTTAAGTTTGCTGACCCTGAAAGCATGTATGTGCGATATAGTCTAGATGGTGTTTATTATAACGAAAATGAGTATGCTAATAAAGGCAGTATTAGTACCAAATGGAATCAAATTAGATATGATCTACGCCTTCAAGGAATGAAACCATGGAAGACACCTGGACAGGGCAGTCATATATTAATATGCTTACAGCGTGATGGTGGCTGGAATATGAAAGGTACTAATTTGGACGAATGGTTGGCTAACACAGTTACCAACATTAGAAAATATACAGCTATGCCAATACTAATCAGGCCTCATCCAAAACGTAAATATAATTTACAAGGGTATGCTTCTCAACCTAATGTATTTGAAAGCGTGAAAGAAAGCACATTAGATCAAGATCTAGCAGGAGCTCACGCTAGTGTATTTTATAATAGTTCAAGTGCGGTCGCTAGTATACTGCAAGGAGTACCGGCATTTGTATCAGATGAGGATGCAGTAACTTGGGAAGTATCCAATCATAACTTAAAAAAAATACTAACACCTGATTATCCTGAGCGTAGTCAATGGTTGTATGATTTAGCTTCGTGCCATTGGAGTGATGAAGAATCCAAACAAGGACTGATCTGGAAACACTTTAAATCTTACTTGTAAGATCCAGCTATCTCCATTAGTTTTTCATGTGTATGACAACCCGAATAACTGATGTATATTTCGGAATTTTGTAAACCTTTCATTAGATCAACTTGATGTAAATATGTGGTTAACAAGGCATGTATGTGACAGGTGTATTCAGTTTCAAAATCTAAAATAATTGAATTAGGCGTACATTCGTTGCTTAGGCTAATGCAAGTGCCTAATACATATCCCCAGAGTTCTATACCCATCCCATAACGATGTCATTACGAACACGACACAGTTCTTGAGCACCCCATCTGGTTAAATGTCCTAACGCTTCATAATCGTAATCAAACCCTACATCATCATGTCCTTTTTGTTCAATGACCATTATGGGTTTATATTTTTTAAATGTTTCTATACCACCTAACAGAATATTTTCTTCATATCCTTCGCAATCTATTTTGCAATAGTCAAATTTAGGTAAATCTAAATCATCCAGTCTAAACATATCTATTGTGCCGTCGCCCATTGAGTTAACATCTACATGACTGTGTCCTGTATTCTCAGGAGTAATGATCATGTTAATTTTTGTTGTTTCATTACCTAACGCATGAGAACGCATATCAACCTTGGTCATGGCAACATTCTTTTTATAGCACTCACGAAAGTCATTGACAGGTTCAAATGCTATTACCTTATCAAATTGTTCAGCCATGTCTCGACTCCATAAGCCTACATTGGCTCCTATATCCAACGCTAGACCTTTGTGTTGCACAAACTCAAAGCTCTTACTTCTAACGGGTTCTTGATAAACTGCACCTCCGCCTCTTTTAATATTTTTAGTTAACATTCTGGCAAAATGAGTATCGTAGTCTGGGAACCACCAACCGTGTTCCTGATACATTAAGGTTTCTCCCTTAAATTTGACCAATAAGGATGATCAGTATGCACGCCTTGATCTCTTTTATTACTGTGTCCTAAATCTTTACGTTTACCTTTGACATGATCTAGATACTGACCAAGGGCACTGTTAACAAAAGGATGTCCTGCAAAGCCTTTATTGTCAGGACTAGGATTTAAATTATAAAAAATATTGTCTGGATTCTGTCTATATTGTTTCCAAATAGTACTCCAAACGTAACTGTCGTGATATTCTTTTAAATCAAAAAGTTTATCTTCTGTATATTGCGAAACAAATTCGTTAATAAACAATCTGGTGTTAGGATGTCTTAAATTATACCCTACCCAACCACATTCTGGATGATATTTTTCGCCTCTACCTAGATATGTAATCATAGCATCGACAGGAGATACTGATCTCATAAATTCTACAGGAACAGGTGTGTGAGTAAGTGTGTCAGCATCGCACCATACTATCCAATCAGTTTCTGTTTTAATAGTTTTTACTGCTAGCTGTGTGGAAAATACTTTATAACAAAATCGAACAGCGTCCCATTTAAATTGTTTACGTGGATCCTGTGTTTTAACATCTTTACCGTGTGCTCGAAGATTATTTTTGTGTCGTTCAACAAACTCTCTACATTCTTTACTTTCGGCAAGTAAATCAACTATCTTAACATTTGGTTTAGTAGTTTTAGGAGAACAGTTTTCGGTATACACAACAAGATCAATTTGATTAGGCCAATACTTTTCAAAAGTATCAATCATTCTTTGACCATATTGTTTCATACCTTCTTTGTGAAATGTGGTAATCAGAGTATATTTCAATTTTTTATACCTTGTTTATATATTTGGATACATATTATTATATTAGCATATATTTATTCAATGAAAACACTGACACATTTTTCTGCGTACACTTCACTAAACTCAAAGCCAGTTATGAGTGCTTTTTTGGAAAGTGCAAGTAAAAAATTTAAAGTATCTGAAGGCGATATGTCTGCAGACTGTGCTGTCATATGGTCATGTTTATGGGCAGGACGTATGGCTCCTAACAAACAAATATATGAACACTTCCGAAGTCAAGGTAAGCCTGTAATAATAATTGAAGTGGGTGCTCTTAAACGAAATATCTCCTGGAAAATTTCAGTTAACAACATTACAAATCAAGGATATTATGGGCATACTGAAAACTTAGATTGGGATCGTCCTAAACTGTTGGGTATTCAACTTAAAGAACAGACCGGAAACAACGGAAAAATATTAATAGCGGCACAGCATCATAAAAGCCATCAACTAGCTAACTTAAACAGTCAGGAAGATTGGATCATACAGCAGATTAAAACAATACAAGATCAAACAGATAGAGATATAGTGGTTCGAAGTCATCCTAGATCACCCTTAGACATACCTAGTCAGCGACCTCGCAAGCTGGAAGGAACATATGATGACTTTGATTTTGATAGCAAATATTATTGTGTGGTTAACTATTCAAGTGGTCCGGGCATACAGGCCGCCATTATGGGAACACCAGTAATAACTAGTGAATACAGTCTAGCACATCCAATAAGTAATAACATTAATCGAATACGTCGACTAAAAAATAAAGCTACGGATCAATGGCTAACAGAAATAGCACATACCGAGTATCTGGTAGAAGAGATAGCTGACGGTCGTTGGATATCAAGATTGGAACCCACATTGTGAAACAGATAGACGACTACATGAAAGATGGTATAGACTGCGGGTGCGTATTGCACGGGGAGTATTATACTTTAGAATATGCTAAAAAGTTAGAAGCTGGACTACGTAGAAATTTTAGCTGTCCTGTACGTTTTCATATATGGACTGAGAAAGCCAGAGAAGTTCCTAAAAGATGGCACAAGCACGCTCTTAAAGATCTAGGAGTTAAAGGACCAAAGAAAAGTTGGTGGTACAAGGTACAATTATTTAGAAACAAAGCCTTTCAAGGTAGACTGTTTTATTTTGATCTAGACATCGTATTAACTGGTAATTTAGACTGGATGCTGAGATTAGGTAAGGAACAGTTCTGGGCTGTCAGAGATTTTCGCTATCTTTGGAAGAAAAACAAATGGAGTATAAATAGTAGCGTAATGATTTTTAATACTGATGAATATTCAGGTTTATGGAAAACATTTAAACGTAATCATCATGCTATTATGACACAATATAATGGTGATCAGGATTATGTTGATAATGAAGTACCAGAAAGTAAAAAACGTTGGTTAGATCAAAATCAAGTAAAAAGCTACAGATGGGAAGTGATGGATGGCGGGATGGATTTTGCCTATCGTAACTACCCAAGAAGAGGTGAGGATCGAAGCCATATTTTTAAAAATTTAAGTATAATCGTATTTCATGGTATACCAAATCCACATGAAATTGATGATGAACAAGTCCTAAGCCATTGGCGAGTGGATAAATAACAGTAACAATTGGAGATATAGTACATGGCTAACAGAACATTTAAGGTATACGGACAAGCATATGCGGCATCAGGGGATGTAACTGCGGTTTTATCCGTGGGTGGCGTAGAAGTATTCAACGGAGCAGTCAATGACTCCTCTACAGTGAGAAACGGACAACCAACAACATCAAATCATTTATTTACATTCACACTGGATGAAGCAACAACAGGTGGAATGGCATATTCACTAACAGCAACGGGCGGTGAACTTTGTCTAGGACAAACAGAGTATAATGGTATTCCTAATCTGACTATATCTAAGGATTGGTTTGACACAAATGTGCCTGATGACACTGCTGTAACAGCAGAGGCACAAACACATATAGCAGACACTTTAGGTGAAAGTGCTTTAGGTAGCGATCTTTATAATGCACTTAAAGCTGGAACCGTTACGAATGCCACTGATGAACAGCATGCAAAAATATTAGCTGAAAATACAATAGCAACTGATTTTACAGTGTATGGCGAATCTAACGACACCAGAGCAAACGGTCAAATTGACGGATCGACAATGGCAGAGTGGAATGACGACGCAGTTAATAAAGCTAATTGGCCAGTTTTGGAAGACGGTCAGGTATTTACTTGTACATGGAATTTAGATCCAACAACAACAGATCCAAATGCTTAATTAATTTAACACAAACAACCCCACACTAAGTGGGGTTTTTGTTGACTAATGTTTCTAGATAAAATTGTTTGTTGTATAAGCTAATTGCCTGAGCTTGTTCAAACACTGTTTGATATTCATCAGTAGGCAGTGATAGAATACTGTTGATAGTTTCTTGCATTGCTCGCCATCGTTGTGGTCCTGTGTGTCTATCATATGTTTCATCCCAACACGAACTCCACGTTTTAAATCCTATCTGTCTTAGGTTATTTAAATAATCTTTTGATCCGTATATTATCATGGGTTTACAACCAAGCAACGGTCGAGTAGTTTTTTCTGTAGAAAAAAATGTAGTGCCCATGGTCCAGGTTTCTACTACTATCTCAATATCAAAGTTTTTATAGTAATTTAAAAGATTAAATTGTGGAGTTAGGTATTCTTCCCCCTCGGTCCAATCTTTAATAATATATTGATCAAGCATTTTTACTCCATCTATACTAGTAATGTCAATATTTTTACACCAGTTATCAAAATTTTCTGTATCAGTTACCCATTGATCATATGCAGTCTTGTCTAGAATATCAAAATCATATGAAGGATAGTCTTGAGAACTTAATAAACAATCTTTATTTCGCAACCAGTACAGTATGCTTAGTCTTGGAATATTCTTTCTTCCAATAAAACAACCCAGTCGATTGTGGCTGTTCAGACTAATAGGAGTTATTGGAAATTGTTTATATTTTCTAGCACCATCAGCCCAAAAATGATTAAGGGTTCGCCACTTGTTGATATTAGTATACAAGTTGGTATTTTCTATAACATTCTCAGATTGTATTCTAATAGTGTAAGGATCTCTCTTGCTTTTTCTAACATGTTCGTCTAATATTTTAATAACATTACAATGGAATAAGCTAGGTCCCTCGTCTGTGACCAGTAGCACAGTTTCATCTAGATTATCCTCTAAGAATCTAATTAGGTCATTTGAATTTAGAAGACATTCGTCATATACGGATATTTTAAATTGTTTCATGCAACTATTTACTAATATATTTTGGTTGACCGAAAAATTATTTTTTGTTATAATGTTTACATGAAATATAATTATAACTTAGAAAAAGTTAGTGCTGATTTGTATGATGATATAGATCAACTAGCTCTAGACACATCCGGATTATTTGAGCAAAAGTTACAAGAGCTAGGTATAGTGTTACCGGACGATCAGCTTGAACAACTATATGATTTAATGAGAAATTTAGCATTAAATTCGGTTGACCAATAATTCCAAAACTGCTATAATAGTATTTGAAAGTTAGGAATTAATCATTTACGGGGGTAATGAACATGGTAGCAACTGCAATTAAATTCAAAAAAGAAACAGATGATCAAGTCATTGATCGTATTGGTAAACGTTTTACTATACTAGATGACATGACCAAGGCCGCAATCAGAGGTGATGTTAGAGCAATGATTGTTGTAGGGCCTCCAGGAGTTGGTAAATCATATGGTGTTGAAAAACAATTAGAAAAAGCTAGCATGTTTACAGAAGTTGCATCAAGACCTAAACAGTATGATGTTGTTAAAGGTGCTATGAGTGCAATTGGTTTATATTGCAAACTATTTAACTACAAAGAAAAAGACAATGTACTAGTATTTGATGATTGTGATTCAATATTACAAGATGAGTTATCATTGAACATTTTGAAAGCGGCATTGGATTCAAAGAAAACAAGAAAGATTTGTTGGAATACTGATAGTTATAAATTACGTAACGAAGGTGTACCTGATACCTTTAACTTTGCAGGATCAGCAATTTTTATTACTAACATTAAATTTGAAAATGTTAAAAGTAAAAAATTACAAGATCACCTAGAAGCTGTACAATCAAGATGTCACTATTTAGATCTTACACTTGATACTAGCCGCGATAAACTATTACGTATCAAACAAATTGCTGGTACTGGTGCTTTGTTTCAGGACTATGACTTTAACGGACATCAAATTCAAGAAATGTTAGACTTTATGGATGATAATCAGAACATGCTAAATGAACTTAGTTTACGTATGGCACTTAAAATTGCTGACTTAAGAAAAGTTTCATCAAACAACTGGCAAGAGCTTGCAAAAGCAACTGTGATGAAAAGAAGATAATTTAATCTTTTTTGTTCGTAAAAGGGTGTTGTTGGTTGACACCCTTTCTCCTTTTATATATACTGTATATTATGAAGCAAGCCTTATTACATATTAAAGATGAAGTCAACGTAAAAATTGAGGGTCTTGATCTTGACGTTCGCAAAAAATTAGTTGACATGTTCAAATTTGAAATACCCGGAGCTCGATATATGCCAGCTGTTAGACTAGGCAGATGGGATGGCAAAGTTGGTTATTTTCAACTTGGAGGTAGTACCTACATTAATTTGTTAGATGAGATATTACCGGTGCTTGAACAATATAACTATGATGTTGATCTTGAGGATTACAGAGACTACGAAAGAAGTTTTGCGTTTACTGAGGTCAAGGAAGATAGTTACAGCCACTTAAAATGGCCTCCAGGACATCCTGTAGCAGGACAACCAATCATGTTACGAGATTATCAGGTTGAGATAGTTAATAAGTTTATGTCAAATCCACAATGCTTACAAGAAATAGCAACAGGTGCCGGCAAAACATTAATAACAGCAGTGCTGAGTCACAATTGCGAACAACATGGTCGCACAATAGTTATTGTTCCAAACAAGAGTTTAGTCACACAAACAGAAGCTGATTATGTCAATATGGGATTAGACGTTGGTGTGTACTTTGGTGATCGTAAAGAGTTTGGAAAGACACATACAATTTGTACTTGGCAAAGCCTAAACATTTTACTTAAAGGATCCAGAGCACATGCTGTAGATATCACCATCGACGAGTTTCTACAGGATGTTGTTTGTGTCATGGTTGACGAAGTACACATGGCCAAAGCAGACGCATTGAAAACTTTATTGACGGGTGTCATGTCACAAGTACCTATCCGTTGGGGACTGACTGGAACAGTTCCTAAAGAAGCATATGAACGTATGAGCTTGCGTTGTTCTATAGGTGATGTAATAGGTAAACTGTCAGCTAACGAATTACAACAGGACGGAGTGCTTGCCAATTGTCATGTAAACGTGGTACAGTTAGTGGATCATGCTGAATATACATCATACCAGGATGAACTAAAATATCTATTAGAAACACAGGATCGAATGAAGTACATGGCGAATCTGATTACTAAAATTAGAACAAGTGGTAATACTCTGGTACTGGTAGACAGAATTGCTCCTGGACAGGCCTTAACTGAACTAATTACAGATGCAGTGTTTGTATCCGGAGCCACCAAAGCACAAGCCAGAAAGGATGAATATGATGAAATTGCAACAACGGACAGTAAGGTTATTATTGCCACTTATGGTGTTGCCGCTGTTGGTATTAACATTCCTCGTATCTTTAATCTTGTTCTTGTTGAGCCTGGGAAAAGTTTTGTTCGTGTTATTCAGTCGATTGGCCGAGGTATTAGAAAAGCTGAAGACAAAGATTTTGTTCAAATTTGGGATATAACATCCACATGCAAATTTGCCAAGCGACATCTAACAAAACGTAAAGCATTTTATAAAGAAGCAAATTATCCATTTGAAGTTGAAAAAATTGAATGGAAATAGTTCTTGACAGACACACCTACAGTAACTTATAATAAGGGTAATATGCAAATACTTACATTAGAAAATACAAAGTACGACTTGGCTACACTTCCTGATGAAATAGATGATATGCGTTTTAGCATACTGGATAACAGTGATCCAGGAAATCCAGATTATCATTGGATACCGTTAATCTTTTTAGAAAGTTTTAATTCACCAGCATTGGTATTAAAGATAGGTAATAATACTATTAAAATGCCTGTGGATTGGCAAATATTAATTGGCGAACCTGATGTCGGAGATTTAGAAGTATTACCGTTAACATCAATTAATGATAGAGGATTTAGAGCATTTCAATTTAATAGTTTAACTGACTTTAGACCAAGTTTCTTGGATATAGAAATTGTAGATGTCTATCAAGATGTTTCGTGGTATAGCCCTAAACTTAAAAATGGACAGTTACTAGCAGTACCTTTAGAGGACGGACCTACTCCTAAATGTTGTTATTTTGTTAAGGATATAAGCCGTAATTGTGAAATAGTTAATTATACGTTATCATTCTAATGGCAAATACAAATTCACCTTTATATATCGGTAATGAGATGGCGGCCTTTGATCGCAAGGACAGGGACTACTATGACAAGTTCACTGATGAGGAAAAGAAACAGTTTTCAACATATTTGATGTTGCGTTATGGAGCGTCAGTAGGTGGTAATAGAGATCTGCAGGCATACTATCTAATGGCCACAAACAAATATGTTAACAAATACTTCTTTGATCTAAACAAGCATACAAAGTTACAATGGTTAATGTGTACAGCAGTTAGTCCTAATATGGGCAAACAGTTTCACTATTGGCAAGCGGCCAAAAAGAAAGAGGGCAAGTCGACTAACAAAATAAGAAAAGTAGTAGCTGAATTATTTCCAAACATGAAGTCAGATGAGATGGATATGTTTTTGGAAATGAATACTCAAAAAGAAATTAAACAATATTGTAAAGAACTAGGATGGGATGACAAGCGAATTAAAGCAGACTTTTAAATGTAAATATTGTGGGCGTGAATTCCGTAAGGAGACCACACTGGCCGTACATGTCTGTGAGCAAAAGAAACGTTTTCAACATAAAAATGATCCACCAAGTCGTATGGCATTTCAGAGTTATTTAAAGTTTTATGAAACAAGTCAGGGATCTGCAAAGTCAAAAACATTTGATGACTTTGCTACATCAGCATACTATAAAGCGTTTATTAAGTTTGCTAACTATTGCGTTAATGCTCGTGTAATTAATACTGTTAGGTTCACTGAATGGTTATTAAAAAATAACAAGCGTATAGACTATTGGGGCAGTGATAAACTTTATGATGAATTTTTAAAGGAATATATCTTTAGAGAAAATGCCACAGACGCATTAACCAGAGCATTAGAAACATCAATGGATTGGGCAGAAGAAGTTAAATCGCCAAGCGAAGACTTCTTGCGTTATGGTAACTGCAATAAACTATGTCATTACATTGTTACTGGTAGAATAACAGGTTGGATAATATTTAATTGTCCCTCAGGTCACGAGCTGTTAGAAAGTTTAAATCAAGAACAGTTGGCTATAGTGTATGAACTTATTAATCCTGATCGTTGGTCAAAAATATTACGTGACTATCCAGGTGACACAGAATATGTTAAGGAAATGTTAAAACAAGCAGGATGGTAAAATTTAATACAGACGTTGATATTGACTTCGCTGATCGCGATGATATACTTAAATTAATTAAGCATACTTCTGCAATGCAGAATAATGATCAAGGTATACGTAAGCATAATTCAGGTGTGTACGTAACAGACATTCCTTATAATCCATTGACAGACACAGCCTCAATTGATTATCAATCAGCAGAAGAACGTGGTTACTTTAAAATCGACTTTCTTAATGTCAATGTTTATAAGTTAATTAAAGATCAGGCACATTACGATCAATTGATGGCCCGTGATGTTCCGTGGGCAAGATTACAGGAACGTGAGTTCTTTGAACAGATAATACACATTGGTAATCATTATGATCTGGTAGGTGATTTAGCACTAGATACAATACCACGCATGGCAATGTTTCTGGCACTTATACGTCCAGCAAAACGACACTTGGTAGGAAAGACATGGGCAGATATAAGTAAGGATATATGGACAAAAACAGATGACCAATACTTCTTTAAGAAGTCACATGCTGTTAGCTATGCCTTGTTGGTAACATTACATATGAAACTACTAGATGAAAATTTACATACACGAGAGCAGTAAACTTAAAGACTTTTACAATCGAGCTGATCATTACTCAACAGCAGAGCTACCTACCCTTCCTAAAGACGCAATAAAAATAATACCAGTAGCTACCTACTGTGAAGACAGTGATGCACATATAGATTATATCAAGAACACTAATGATCATATTGTATTAGAAAACTGCATAGAGGGGTCTAGCACGCTTATCAGACACCTCGACAATGACGGTTTGTTAAAGCTAGCATTAGATAAAAAGTTTAGCATTATTTGTTCAGGTGAAATGCCAGAACAAATGAATTCGTTAAACATTGAATACATGATGTGGCTGACCGGTAACGTTAATCAAGACAATCGAAATATTATGATACGTTATATTGATCGTCCGTACACATTTTTATTTCTCAATAATAGAGTAAGAACCCATCGAGCTAAATTAATTAGAGATCTGTATCGCAAGGAATTGTTAGACAAGGCATTATGGTCTAACATTAATATGGGTAATGACGATGCACCATTCAGTAAAAAATTACCAAAAAAGTATGGTCCTTATTCAGGAAAGGATTTAATTGATTGGGATAAGTGGGCGGCGGGACCAGCCATCGTTAATCAGTACTCTGACACGTACTTCTCGGTATTTGCTGAAAGTACAGTATTACATAGATATTCTTTAATAACTGAAAAATCATGGAAACCAATTATTACTGGACATCCATTCTTAGCACTAGCAAGTGCCAATCATTATAAGAGGCTGAAAGAATTAGGATTTAAAACATTTAGCGGTATCATTAAGGAAGACTTTGCAAGTCTAAATAGATGGGAAGACAGAAGAGCTTGGTTAGTAACTGAAATTGAAAGGTTATTAAGTTTAGATCTTGATCAATTCACAAGAGATTGCCAACCCGTTTTAGATCATAATATTGAACATTTTTGGAAGTTATGGGATAGTTACTCTGCAAACACTAGCGATCAGATTGATCTATTTCTTAGTCAATTCGCCGAACAAGTGTGATTGATTTTTTCTTAGTGCGTTTCTTAGACAAATCGCTTAGACTGATTGTTGGACCTAACAGTATTTCTAAATCTTTATTAATAAATGTTTGTAGATATGGTTTAAATTGTGCCCATTCTTCTCTTAGGAATATATTGATTGGTATTGAACGATTTGATTCCCACCACCAAACGTTAGCAAGATCTAAAAACTTTTGTTTTAATTCTACATCTACGATGCGGCCAAAATCGTATAGAGTGGTAACAGTACTGTCACGATTTTGCACAATACCAACGTATTCGGCACTGGCGTATCTGACTACTGTAACAAATGGATACTTGTCTGATAATTCTTTAAAGAATTCATTGCTCATTGATCGATAAATACTCTATATGTTTACAACTCAAGTCTATTTATATAAGCAAAAACACCAAGTGGTATTAAGAGATACCACAACGGCTCTAACATCAATGAGGTATAATCCCGTGTACGCAAAAAATTTAAAATTACACAGAGGCACAGATAATGTCTTAGTGTTTACATTTGTTAATCAGGACCAAAAACCTGTTAATAATTCCACAGCAACCTTTACATTCAGATTAATCAATAGAGAAGGCAGTGACGTACTTCTTGCTAAAACAATGACTGCTATTGATGCTACTAAAGGTACTGCTTCAATTACTGTCACTGAACAAGAATTAGATGCAGTAAGCACACAACGAGCACACTACACAATTGAACGTAGTCTTTCGACCAGTGATCTTTATGACGCTGTGTTTGTAGATGATCATTTGGGAGGTAGAGGCGTTGTTGAAATTGTTGATTCTGTTATGCCAACACATACCGAAAGCACCTCGATTACAATTCCAGCCTTCTTTGATGATGAAGGTGTTACTACCCATTACTCAAGTGAATGGCATGGAACCAATGATGTTCAAACTCTACAATATAAACCTAGTGCATTTACAGGTAAGATACAAGTAGAAGGTGCAACAGCAGACGACAATTTAAGATATAATCTAGGAACTGAACTTTCTTTAACATCATCTAGTACAACCGGATATATAACTATATCGGGCTACCATCCTTTTTTAAGATTACGCATTGAAGAAACAAGTGGTAGCATATCTGAAATAAAAATTAGATAGGTACTGTTTGAACAAAATCAAAAAAATCGTTGGATTCGGTGATAGCTGGATTTACGGTGATGAGCTATTAGATCCCAAATTAGTTGAGCAAGATCAAGAAGCACATTCTTGCTGGTCTCAGAATGTAGACTATAGAGAAACTAACTGTTTCCTAGGTCTGTTAGGTCAAAATTATGATGTTCCTGTTGAGAATTTTGGAATACCAGGAGGTAGCTTACAAAGTGCTATGTGGACTTTTCTTTGGTGGCTACGTCACGAATCAAATCCAGAAGAATGTTTAGTACTACACGGTACAACAGACAACGACCGTTTTAGTCTATTTGATCCCAAACACAAGCATTATTCAAACGACCCTATTTGGAACAAATTCATACATTCAGCGTGGATAGAATATGGTAGCAGTGTTGTTCCAGACCACTTCCGAGATGTCGGTAAAAATTTAATTGCATATAGCGACTGTGAAGACCTACGTCAATATAATTATGAGCAAGCTGTTGGATTATTTGATGGTAAGAGTGCCAGACTAAACATACCAATGCTACAATTTCATATTATGCCACCGATAACTCCTATAGATGTTCCTACATTATTATGGCCCGAGCGTAATTATTGTAGTTGGATAGTAAGACATCCTGAGAAAGAATTAGTTACATGTCCAGGCGGGCACCCCAATGAAATTGGACACCAAATGATATCAAAACAGTTGATTCCGGAGATAGATTCTGTTATACTAACTTGATGTTAGATATCTTATCTGTTATACCAGGCAAGCACAAACAAACTTCAAGTGGTTGGGTTTCTTTCAATGCGGTCTGTTGTCAGCATAACGGAGAAAGGGCAGATAAAAGAAAGCGTGGTGGTATAAAGACCGATGGTAAAAACTGGAGTTATCACTGTTTCAATTGTGGATATAAAGCAAGTTTTAAATTAGGACGTACACTGTCGTTTAAAACCCGTAAGCTGTTATCTTGGATGGGTGTTGATCAAAATACTATTTCTGCTCTTAACTTAGAAAGTCTAAGACATAAAGATATTAGTCAACTAGCAGAGGATAGAACACAACCAAAACTTACCAAGGTAACATTTAATAAATTGGAATTACCTAAAGAATTGAGATTGATAGAAGAGTCTGATCAACAGTATGTTGATTATCTAGAGTCCAGAGCAGTTGATCCTGGAGATTATCCATATATGATAAGTCCAGATCAAAAAGGTAGACAAGCAGAGCGTATTGTTATACCATATACATATAATGAAGTAATAGTTGGTTGGTCAGCCAGATACTTGGATGACAGGCAACCAAAGTTTATCAATGAACAGCAACCAGGTTATGTGTTTGGTACTGATTTACAACAAGATTATTGGACACAATCTATAGTTGTTGAAGGTATATTTGATGCACTCAGTTTGAACTGTTTAGCTGTATTACATAATGATATTAATGCAAAGCAAGCACAAGTAATTACTAGCTTGCGTAAAGATATAACAGTGGTACCAGATCAAGATGAAGCAGGACTAAAACTTGTTGATCGTGCAGTTGAATTAGGATGGGCAGTTTCAATACCTAGATGGCATCCTGAAGTTAAAGATGTAAATGACGCAGTAAAACGTTATGGTAGATTAGGAACTCTGATAACTATTATGAATAGCAGAGAAACTAGTAAAATTAAAATTGAACTTATGAGGAAGAAACTTGTTAAAAGAATACGGAACTGATATACAAAGACTATTTCTTGAAATGATGTTGCAGGATGCACAGAGTTATACTCGTGTACAAAATATCTTTAATCCAGAAAACTTTGATCGTAGCTTACAAGAATGTGCTAAATTTATTAAAGATCATGCTGACAAACATAACACAATGCCAGACATGAAGCAGGTTTCCGCAGTTACTAATATTCAATTAACATCAATACCCGAAGCCAAAGACGGACATTTTGATTGGTTCTTAGAAGAGTTTGAAGGTTTTACACGCAGGCAAGAACTTGAACGTGCAATCTTAAAGTCAGCTGACTTGTTAGAGAAAGGTGATTATGGACCGGTAGAAAAAATAGTTAAAGATGCAGTACAAATTAGTTTAACTAAAGACATGGGAACAGATTACTTTTTAGATCCTAAAACCAGACTAATGGAAATTAAGTCCAGTAACGGACAAGTATCAACAGGTTGGCCAATGTTAGATAGATTGTTGTATGGCGGATTTAATAGAGGTGAACTACAGATATGGGCAGGCGGATCTGGTTCTGGTAAAAGTTTGTTTATGCAGAATATGGCAGTAAACTGGGCAATGCAAGGCATGAATGGTTGTTATTTAACATTGGAATTAAGTGAAGGCTTGTGTGCCATGCGTATGGATAGTATGATGACAAACACTGCATCAAAAGAAATATTCAAAGATATCGATAACGTTGAAATGAAAGTTAAACTTGCAGGTAAAAAAGCAGGACACTTACGTATCAAATATATGCCAGCACAGTCAACAGTAAATGATATCAGAGCATACATGAAAGAATTAGAAATACAAACTGGACATAAGCCAGACTTTCTATGCGTTGATTACTTAGATTTGTTAATGCCCGTGAGTGCTAAAGTTTCACCAAATGATTTGTTTGTTAAAGACAAGTATGTGAGTGAAGAATTACGTAACCTGGCAAAAGAATTAGATATCATATTTGTAACAGCATCGCAATTGAATAGGGGTGCAGTGGAAGAAGTAGAGTTTGATCACAGTCACATTGCAGGTGGATTGAGTAAAATTAATACTGCTGATAATGTGTTTGGTATATTTACAAGTCGTGCAATGCGAGAACGTGGAAGATATCAAATACAGTTAATGAAAACTAGATCAAGTTCAGGTGTAGGGCAAAAAGTAGATCTAGAGTTTAATTTAGATACACTACGTATTACAGACCTAGGCGAAGAAGGACAAAGTGATTACAATAGACCATCACCAAGTGGTAGTAAAATTATGGACTCAGCAAAATCTACTACTAGCACAGTATCTGATGGACAAGTACAAAAAGAAGATGGTAAAGTAACAGCTGATATACAAAGCAGTAAACTAAAAAGTCTATTAAGTCAAATTAAAACTCAGTAAATGATTTCTTATCATGATATAAAACATATCCACTTAGAAATATCTAGTTTATGTAATGCCCGATGTCCACTATGCCCTCGTAACTTTCACGGCTATCCCTATAATGATGGATACATAGAAAGAAACCTCACACTTGAAGATGTTAAAAAGATATTTGAACCCAACTTTGTGAAACAGTTAACGGGAGTAATGATCAATGGTAACTTTGGAGACTGTGTTATGAATACAGAAACTCCAGACATCATTGAATATTTTAAAACATACAGTCCTAATATTAAAATAGATATAAACACCAATGGTGGTGCACGCTCTAAACAGTTTTGGCAACGGTTAGCTAAACTAGATGTTCGAGTATTTTTTGCATTGGACGGATTATCCGATACACATTCTATATATAGGCAAGACACGGTATATGAAACAGTAATAAAGAATGCACAAACATTTATCAACGCAGGCGGTAATGCTATTTGGAAAATGATTCCTTTTGATCATAATCAACATCAAATTAAAGAATGTCAAGCACTAAGTAAAGAACTTGGATTCAGTAACTTCATGTTAACAGACCAAGGTAGAGACAATGGAGTTGCAGTTGACAAAAAAGGCAAGGTTATTAACGTAATAGGTAAGCCTGAGGTTATTAACTTTGATCAGCTATTAGAATCTAAAAAGACAGATGAGATATTATTAGAAGATCTTAATCCTGTGATCAAAAACATAACCTGTGAAGTAAAGAAAAGTAAATCAATATATGTAACAAGTACAGGAGAAGTATATCCGTGTTGTTATACTGGCTTTTATCCTAGAACATATGGTCATGGACAATACTATCAAGTAGTTAATCAACAGTTAAAGGACATCATTGAACCTAACAATGCGTTAGAAACTTCTTTACAAGAAAGTATTAGTTGGTTTAATAGTGTTGAGGAAAGTTGGAGTAATAAAGATTTCAACAATGGCCGTTTAGTTATCTGTAACGATGTTTGCGGTTCCTGATAAATATACAGACTAGAGAGAATAATAACCTATGCAAAAAAAGACTAGAAGTATATTAGACGAACTAAATGACTTGCACATTCCAAAAGATAAAACACATCTTGTTGAAAGTCGTGCCAGTAATATTATCCAGTCGGCAATTAATCTATTTGAACAGATTGATAAAGCATATGACAGAGAGCAGGCAGACGACCTTCAGCGTAAATTCGTCAATGCCATTAAAACCAGAGATCCAAAAAAGTTTTATAGATCAGTGAGACGTAAAGATGAAGATTAATGAAATAATAAATGAAGGTATACTCGATCGACTACTTGGAAGAAATACACAAGATAGAGAGCAAGCTATAAATGCCCAAGCAATGGTAGGAGCATCGAAAATAGCCGCAAGAGCATGGGGCAAGTACAAACAAAATTTAGAACGTATCAATAATTACAATCCAGTACCAAAAGCAATGCTTAACGATAAATTAATAAAATGGATAGACGATAATCTATTAGGATCTTATTCCTTAGCCAACGGAGGAAATGTCCTGAATACGGTTGTTAAAAGAATGTCCAGTAATATAATGAGTAATCCCGAACAAACAGAAGATTCATTCAAACAAATATTAACTGTTGCAGGTAAAGTCGCATTGGATCCTACAGCAGGTGCCTCAAGCGGAGGAGGATTTGATCCAAAAAGACAGGATATTTGTCGTGACCAACCAACAACGGTAAAAGGCGACACAATATATGTATGCGGTGAGCCAATTAAAGATGGCGAGCCTGGATACAAAGAACTTGCTAATAAGTTGGGCATAAAATGATAATACTTGAGGGCGGTAACGTATTCAAAGACGAAAACAAACAACCGTTAACGCAACGTATCAATCTTGCTGACATTAAGCCAACAATACAACAATTAGAAAAACTTACTGGATTATCCTTGCAAGATAACATGTTAGGTAGTACAGGTAATAAAGCAACCAGTGGTGATTTAGATCTATCAGTTGATGTTACAAAAACTTCAAAAGAACAACTAATACAAACACTCAAGGCCAAAGGCGTGGATGACAAAGATATCGCTAAGTCGGGCGACAGTGTTCATTACAAAGCACCTATAAAAGGTGATCCCAACAATGGTTATGTACAAGCAGACTTTATGTTTGGTAATCCAGACTGGCAAAAGTTTAGTTTAAATGTTGTTGGAAACAGCGAATTTAAAGGAGTGCATAGACATATCCTATTAGCAAGTATTGCCAAAGCAAGAGGACTTAAATGGAGTTATAAAAATGGTCTGTTGGTTAGAGACAGTAACAGATTGTTATCAGTTGATCCAGACGAAATTGCTAAAATATTAATTGGTGGAACACGTAAAGATTTAAATTCAGTTGAATCAATAATTGCTAAAGTCAAACAAGATCCTGAATACGAAACACTAGTGGCAGATGCAAAGGAAACATTTGAAAAAGATGGATTGGTATTAGAAGATGCCAATGATGCAAACTTTTTAGCACGTTTAAGAGATCGTATTGTTAATCAAGGTATGCAAGTAATTATAGAAGCGGCTCGTATAGAACATCCTGAAGATATGATATTTGATGGTGCCAGCCAAGGTGCACTTAAAGCTATTGCTACCCTCAGATCATTACCCAAGCAAGCTGAAGACATCACAATTAAATGGGACGGAAAACCTGCGATTGTTTTTGGACGTAATCCACAAGGACAGTTTGTGTTAACAGACAAGTCAGGATTCACTGCTAAAGGTTATAATGGATTAGCAACAAGCTCAACACAATTAGAAAAGATAATGCAACAACGTGGTGGCGAACGAGGTGATCTTGTTAACATGTATAAAACTATATGGCCTGCACTAGAAGCACAAACACCAAAAGGTATGAAAGGTTATCTTATGGGTGACTTGCTATATGTAGGTACACCAAAAGAAAGCAACGGTAGGTATACCTTTACTCCAAACACGGTTTCATATGCAATAGACAAAAGCACAGATCTAGGTGATCAGATAGGTAACAGTGTGGCCGCATTAGCAGTACACACATTCAAAAGAAGTCCTGAAGATGCAGGACAACCATTCAGCGATATTGCACAACTAGGACAAGGTCAAGTATTAATACTAGGTCCTAAAATGTCACAAACACCAACAGTTGATGTTCCAGAAGCACAATTGAGTGAACTTGAATCAACAATAAGAAAGAACTCAGATAAAATTGATGTGTTGTTTAATCCAGCAAGCCTACGTGAGTATCAACTTTCTAACTTGCCGGCACTAATGAAACAGTACGGTAATCAAAAAGTTCGACAGGGTAACTTTAGTAACATGGCAGAAGGCTTCTTGGAATTTGCGTCAACTAAAGTAACTCCTCAGAAATTGGAAAGATTAACTGAATTTTCCACAGACAATGCTCGTGCATTAGAACTAACGTTTACATTGTTTAGAATGATAGGTGCTATTAAAACTAAAATTGTTAGACAACTGGACAGTGCCAGTTCAGGTGTAGAAGCAAGTATAGATGGCGAACCAGGACATGAAGGATATGTTACTAGTGGTATTAAACTTGTGGATAGATTACGATTTTCAAAATCAAACTTTGCAAAGAATTTACAATAATGGAATTTATTAAAGACATAACAGAATCAAGAATGTATCGTAGACTAGGACAGCTCACAGGCAAAAATGTCAATGATCTAGCTAGTCAAACATTTACACATCTATTGATGTTAAGATCATTGTACGATTTAGATAAGCCCAAGGCAGTTAAATATGCCAAAGAAATAGTAAACAATCTAAACTTCAATGGTTTTAGGGCAAGCATGCCGGATTTATATAACATGTTGGTCATGATCATAGAACAGAAAAAGTACGGTGACAGGCTGTTTAACAATTGGGAAGTAACTGTTCCTGAAATGCGTATCAAACGTGTGTTTAGAGCTATGGCACAGGGGGAACTAGATTCCAATGACTTTGCACAACTAATGTTAATCCTACAACGCAAGTTTCCAAAAATAGACGGTGACCAAATGCGTATGCGTAGAATGGTACAGGATAGTACAAAATCTACAGCATCTGATCGTAAATGGATGCACAAACGCCTTATACAGATGTCAAGAAGGATAGTTAATTCAGACTTACATCAGCTATATCAACAGGTTAGTGGAGTAAAACTAGACACATAATTTTGGTATTTTTGACTAAATAAGTGCAGGGAAGAAACAAATTCCCACTTATTAGGAGAAACATATTATGGCAGTAGTAACTAGAGTACATCCAGTAACATCAGCGATTGGTGTTGAAACAGCAGGTAACTTGCAGTTTTTCACTGTAACATACCCAAGTGCAGTAAACACTAAAACTGGTCCTGAGTCAACACAAGAAGCAGTTAAAAGAGCCATTGGCGATCTTGCAACAATTATTGCAATTGGAACCTTAGGTAACTCAAACACAGAGCAAACATTTGCTGTTGAAGCAATTGGTGGCGATAATGTTACAGCGACATTACTTGATGCGGCATTTGATGCATTAGGTACAGTAGATTCAATTAACTGTGCTAACGTAACAACAACACTTAAAGATTTATACATATCCGTATAAGTTAGTATAAGTTTTATTAAAGAACCCTACTTTTTAAGTGGGGTTTTTTATTGGTGGTAAATATCTATATGAAACAACAAGACTTAATGCAACAAGATATGTTTGACGACTCTACCCAATGGATATATGAATCACCTGATCAAGGTAAGACTGTGTATCGTAGAAAACTTGGGTCTGAGCCTGGTGATCGTGAAAGAATATCCACTGGCACTTTCGATAATGATTTTGACTATGCTCATTTTGTTTATAGACAGGATTGGGACGAGCTAGCAGGAAAACACCCGGGCATTAAGGAATATCTCGACAAGCTAAGAATGTTAATAGCACTAGTAGATGAAAAATGATAGTCTGCTGGACATTAGCTGATATCACATCAACAGGATATACTCGTAGGCCTAGCAATATCAAAGAATCTAAAAAACGTAATCAACAACGTAACTACGAAACATTTTTACAGTTGATATCGATGCGTAATCAACCAACGGTTGTAATCGAACCTACAATGATGAATGATAGAGATATTACAGTAATGCCATTTGGTAAATCATATTTTCAGGACCTAGGATTCAAATATAATGTATGGATGTTTGCATTTGAGTGCGAACAAGAAACTGTATTTTCAAACGCAAGTAGTCAACTTGGCATGTTATTAGACGACTTTGACGGTGTTCCTATCATAACAGACCTAGATGAAAATGCTAAAATATCTAATACAATCAACACTATAGGTGAAAAGTGTAATACCTTTTTCCTACACCAAAACCAATAGAAGTGATAAATAAACGCAAAGCATCACAGAACGAACACACACACTAGGCACATTAAGGCTCATTACAAACACACTAGTTTCAGTGATAAAAACCTATTGACGGAATTTATAAAATGAGTGCTGTGAAAATCGAAAAACGAAACCTAGAAGCCCACGTGGAATTGTGTGCAGAGAGGTATGACGCATTGGAAGAAAAACTAGACGCGGTTGAAAAGAAAGTAGGCGCCCTTGAAACAGTTGTTCATGAGATCAAAGCAATGATCACACATAACAATAGTTCACGACAAAAACAATTGATCAAATATAGTGTAACTATAATTGGATCTTTACTCGTATTAGTAGGATGGATGGTGGTGCACTTTATGGTCCCATACATTTTTACAACAGTATAACTATGTCTGCGGCGAGCCCAACATTTAAGAAATTTAATACACTCGCTCAGCAGAGTCTAGCATCAATATCTAAAAATATAATCGTAAAAAAACAAAACACCTATGAAGTATTTGGAAAATTTCAAATACGTAAACAAGAAGATGGCTTTGTTGTTTTTCATAATGACAAACAAATTAACACTTTTTATTCTTCACGTAACGCACTTAGCTATTGTATATTCGAAAAAAACTTTAAGTACAATGAATCTAAATTACTAGAAAGATTGGACAGCAGATTACAGTCAAAATTATTTGATATTGAAGTAGCAAAAAATACTTTAACCAATTCAAAAGATAGTTTTAAGAAATTTAACGCATTGGCTAGAGTTGAGTTATATATAGATGAAACAAAAATTATTAAAGAACAAATTAACGAAGTAGTCGAGAAGGCTAAATACTTCCAACAAAGGGAATTAGACAATGAAGTTAACTGATATACAACCAAAAACAGACGCTAAATTTATTAGCCGAGTAATTAATAATTACTTTGCTTCAAAAGTAGATGTTCCTGCATTGAAAGAAGGCAATGCTCGTACAATGCTTACCAAAGTAAAAGCGTTAATTAACGAAACTAAAAGCACACATAAGTTCCATACCAGTGAGAAAAGCCCAGCTTATCTACAATTGCTTTTGATGGAACAAGCATTACAATCTCAATTAAAAGAGTATGGTGCTGATAGTTCAAGATATCAGAGCGGAACTGCATATACAAGCCCTACATCATCGGTAATGGCTGACATTAAACCCGAGGATGACAAAGAAGATGACATGGAAGAAGATGTTAAAGAGGCTGAAATGCCTATGCCACAAGACTTTGTACCAGAACCTGTAGTAGCACAAACAATCAAAGATCTAGGACCTGGATTAGATCCAATGGCCAATGGCTTTTATGACCTAGCATACGGAAAACTGCTTAGTAATTATCTAGCACAGGAAACTCCAGAAATTAAGAAAAAATTTCAAATAAGCTGGAATTTAGCTTGGGCAAAACAAATGAGAGAGCTGTACAGTAGGGAGTACGGTGGATATCAAAAAAGACCAGTTAAAGAAGATAAGTTAACTGAAAGTGAAGTAGAAACAGCACAGGTTGTTTTAGCGGCACAGGACATGGTTGATAAAATTGCAGGTTGGACGGAAGATGTTGCAGATATGCAATACAAAGATTTACCTGGTCTTGTTGAAATGATGCGTAATGAAGTTGGTGTCAATGAAGCACAAGCATTCTTAGATGCACAAACAGCAACATTAACAACACTATTAGACTCATTGGAACAAGCAAAAACAGAAGCAACAACAGCTATGGCTCCTTTAACAGGTGAACAAGCAGTTGATCCAAGCGAATTTAGTAAAGAGCCAGATCTAGATGCCGGTGTTGACAATGATACTCCACCTGACGTGGATAGTGACGGTGATATCACGGAACCAGATCTAGAACCAGATCTTGGCAGAGAAAGAAGATAAATGAAACTGTTTGAGGTCAACGGACAAGCATTAGAATTGGCCGCAATAATACAATATCTAATAGGTAAGAGTGACGAGCTAAAAACTAAACCTCAAATTAAAACAGATACATTTATTGATATGGCAAGACAGGCAGGTATAAACATATCACTTGATAATTTACAAGCATTATCAACTCAAAATCCTTTGAAAAACATGATTACTCAGATAAATCAAGACACAATTGAATTTGGTATCTCGAACGATTTAAAAATGCCAGTTGATAAAGCAAGAGATGTTGTTAAAAAAATGGCAAAAAGATCCTTAGGTAAAAGAACTTAGATAACTATTAACATGCTCTACAAAAGCTCATACTCTAGCCAGAATGAGCTTTTTTAACCTCTCTGGGTTGACATCACCCGCTAAATAACGTAGTATACAATTAATTATACAAGGAGTAATTGTCATAATAACAAATGAAAAACAAGTAATGCCAATTTATATGGATTATTCTTCAACTACTCCTGTAGACCCTAGAGTGGCAGAAAAGATGATTCCATTTATTACTGAAGATTTTGGTAATCCAGCATCGCGAAGTCACCCATATGGTTGGACAGCTGACAAAGCTGTTGAGTCAGCAAGAAAGGAAGTTGCAAAGTTAGTGAATGCAGATGCCAGAGAAATTGTTTGGACCTCAGGTGCCACTGAATCAAATAACTTAGCAATTAAAGGGGCGGGGAATTTTTATTCGGCTAAAGGTAAACATATTATTACCCTAGCCACCGAGCACAAAGCAGTAATTGATGCAGTAAGGGAAATGGAGCGTATTGGATATGAAGCAACATTTCTTACCCCTGAGCCAAATGGTTTGGTCGATATCGAAAAATTTAAAGATGCAATTAGACCAGATACAGTTCTGGCATCAGTAATGATGGTTAATAATGAGATTGGAGTGATTCAAGATATTGATGCACTTGGTAAGGTATGTAGAGCAGAAAAAATTATTTTTCATGTAGATGCCGCTCAGGCTACTGGAAAAGTAGAGATTGATCTTGAAAAATTACCGGTTGACCTTATGAGTTTTTCAGCCCATAAAACGTACGGTCCAAAAGGTGTAGGTGCTTTATACGTAAGACGTAAACCAAGAATTAGAATACAAGCTCAAATACACGGAGGTGGTCACGAAAGAGGTATGCGTTCAGGTACGTTAGCCACCCATCAGATTGTTGGTATGGGAGAAGCTTTTAGGATTGCCAGAGAAGAAATGCAAGAAGAGAATGCTCGTATAAAAAAGTTACAATTACGTCTTTTATCTGGGCTAACAGTCATTGACGAAACTTACGTTAACGGAGATTTAACAAATAGAGTTCCTCATAATTTAAATATTAGTTTCAACTACGTTGAGGGTGAATCATTGATTATGGCAATTAAAGGTATTGCAGTATCCAGTGGTTCTGCTTGTACATCAGCCAGCCTTGAGCCAAGTTATGTATTAAGGGCATTAGGAAGAAATGATGAATTAGCTCATAGCTCAATAAGATTTTCTATTGGTCGTTACACAAAAGAAGAGGATATTGACTATACGATAAAATTATTCAAAGAAAAGATTGGGAAATTAAGGGAACTATCCCCTCTTTGGGAAATGTTTCAAGATGGTGTTGACATAGAAAAAATCGAATGGGAAACACATTAAAATTTTAGGAGAAGTTAATTATGGCTTATAGCGATAAAGTATTAGATCATTATGAGAATCCTCGTAATGTAGGATCGTTAGACAAAACCGATCCGTCAGTGGGAACTGGCATGGTAGGTGCTCCTGCTTGTGGTGATGTAATGAAGTTACAAATACAGGTAGAGGAAGGCATGATTAAGGATGCTAAGTTTAAAACATATGGCTGTGGCTCAGCAATAGCAAGTTCAAGCCTAGTAACAGAAATGCTTAAAGGCATGCACATAAACGATGCACATGAAATTAAAAACTCAGCAATCGCAGAAGAACTAGCACTACCTCCAGTAAAGATACATTGCTCTGTGCTAGCAGAAGATGCTATTAAATCAGCGATAGCAGATTACAAAAAGAAAAATGATGAGCCAACCAGTTGAAACACCTTGTATGGCAATATGCAGAACAGAAAATGACGTTTGTATTGGATGTGGAAGAACAACAGAAGAAATTGAAAAATGGCTCGACTACACGGACAATGAACGTAAAATCGTAATGGAAAGATTAGAATCATCATTTGATGACCTAGACCTATTTTGATGCAAAAGAAAAATATCTATTTGTGGTCGAATGGGATAACCGGTAAGGTATTACCCATACTATGGTTTTCTGCAAAAACATACTACGAAGAATATGGAAATAAAATAGATCAATGGCTCTGGCACGAACCTTTTATACACGAATGGTCAGATGAAAAACTATTTGCATATCTCAAAGACAATCCCCCTGCAATTTTTGGTTTTTCTGTATATGTTTGGAGTTACAGTAAAATAGAAAAATTGTCAAAAAAAATATCAGAGCTATATCCTGATTGTTTAATAATATGGGGAGGTCCTCAAATTTCTATCAAATATGAGAATGATTTCTTTACTAAACATCCAGAAGTTAAGATTGTTGTACCAAGTGATGTTTATGGTGAAGCTATATTATGTCATATACTTGATAAATTTAATAACGGTAAAGTAAAAGAAGTAGACATTCCTGAAATTTATTATCAAAGAAGTGGAATGAAATTAAAGTCTAAAATACCATTTATTAAAAAAGATTTTGTATGGCCTACTAATATATTTAAAGCACAAAAAGATTATTTTCACAGTGATATGGCTAATAGTTTAGCTATATACGAATCAACTCGAGGATGTCCTTACCGATGTAGCTATTGTGATTGGGGAGGCGGAACATTTACTAAAACAATTAAAAAACCATTAGAAACAGTTTTCTCTGAGTTAGAGTTTCTTGCTGAACAAAAAGTAGAATGGTTTTATTTTGCTGATGCAAATTTTGGTATCTTTAAGGATAGAGATTTGCAGATAATAGAATATGTAGCAAAGTTAAAAGAAAGATTCGGCTATCCTCAAATAGTAAACGTTGAAAATGCTAAAAATAATTTAGAAAGAGTATTACAAATACAAGAAATATTAATAAAAAATAAATTAGCACCTTTTTATAAAATATCAATACAAAGTGTACATGACGATGTTAAAAAAAATATTGAAAGAGTAGATATTCCATTTGAGGAACAGTACGAAAAAGTTAAAGAACTACAAAATAAGTATGATGCACCGATCTTAATTGAAACTATTTTAGGATTACCGGGAGACAGCTATAAAAAAACTTTAGAAACTATCGAAGTACTTGAAACTAAAGAAATTGGTAGCTTTAGGCCTGCGATATGGAATTTACTCCCAGAAGCTCCTGCATATGATCCTGTAGAAAGAAAAAAATGGGGGATTAAAACTAAATGGCTTAAGATAATAACTCATCCTTTTAGATTAAAAGAAAATAAAAATATCGAAGGAGTAACAGCAACATTTTGGGATAATGACGTATTACTTGAAAATGTTATAGAGACTAAATCTTATGATCGTGTTGAGTGGTGCGACATGTTTGTATTAACTATAATTAGCGGAACATCAAAATCAATTGGTTTATCTAAATTAGTTAAATATCTCAACGAGGAAGAAAATATTCCTATTGTAGAATTTTATAATAGCTTTTATCAAAATTTAGTTAAGAAGAAAAAATTCCTTAATAAAGAGTTAAACGAACGTATAGCCGGACTTCCTACGATGCTGTATGACTTAGTTGATCCTGATAGCCCATCTACAGATTTTGATATTAATATAGGTGACTTTTTTCCAGGTTATCTATCACCTAATTTATTTTTTATCTTTTCAGTAATGTTACACCCTAGTCAGTTTTATAAATCCATAGAGATGTTAATGTTACCTAGAGTTAAGGATAAGGAAAAATTGCGTGATTTAACAAACTATTTAATTAACTCTTTTATTGATATTGACTTTGATCCTAAATTTGGTAGAAAATTTAATACTCAATATAATTGGTTTGAGTACTTTGAGAACGACAAATACCAACTTACACCATCACGATACACCTTTAAGGTGTTAGATAAACATCTTAAGTTTGTAGGTAGTATTGATTCTGAGTTTAGTGATTATCCTGAGATTGATGATTATAATCAGAAAGTGATTCAATTCTTTTATCATAGAGCCTATAATATGCCTAGGCCAAAGTTTACCAATAATTTAGAACTAGTAAATGATCTTAATACAAGTGCTAAATATCATTATGATCTCGTTAACTAACACAGCCGCTAAAAAAGCAGGCGCCGCAATAGCAAGCAGAAAAAATACTGTAGGTCTTCGTATAGGAGTCACAACCACAGGCTGTTCAGGCATGGCCTATGTATTAGAATTTGTTGAAAACATATTACCAGAAGATAATACGTACACTGATAAAGGTGTTACACTAGTAATAGACAAGAAAAATTTAACATATCTAGATGGTCTAGAATTAGATTATCAGAAAAAAGGATTAAATGAAGGATTTGAATTTATCAACCCAAACGAATCAGCAAGATGTGGCTGTGGAGAATCATTTACGGTCTAGGGTTGGACACATACACGTACCGAAGGCTGATGGAATAAATGATAACAAACAAATTTGATTATAAAAAATTAAAAAGAACAACAACAGAACATCAAAGATTATATCAATGTCCAGATGGTAATGCAGTTCCCAGTGTTACAACAATCCTAGACAAAACTAAATCAGCAGAAAAAAAGGCAGGACTAGCACGTTGGCGTAAGAGTGTAGGTGAAGCTAAGGCAACAGCAATTGTAACAGAAGCCGCTAATCGTGGAACACGAATGCACACCTACTTGGAAAAGTATGTGCTAGGCGAAGAATTAAAGGAGTCAGTATCAAATCCATATGCTCAGCAGAGTTTAGACATGGCTAAAATAGTTGTCGAAGAGGGTCTGTGTAATGTGGATGAGTATTGGGGAACTGAAGTTGCTTTATATTTTCCAAAAATATATGCAGGAACAACTGATCTGGTAGGTGTACACCGAGGTGATAACGCAATACTTGACTTTAAACAAACCAACAAGCCCAAGAAGCGTGAATGGATCGAAGACTACTTTCTACAACTTGCGGCCTATGCAGAAGCACATAATGAAGTACATGGTACAAATATACGTAAAGGTGTTGTGTTAATGTGTTCAAAAGATTACAAATATCAAGAATTCATAAGTGAAGGCACTGAGTGGGACATGTGGGTTGACTTATGGTGGAAACGTGTTGAACAATATTATAAACAACATAGATAATGGAAACTAATCTACTATTTGCACTAGTAATAAAACATGTTATATGTGACTTAGGACTACAGAGCCAATTTCTTTGGGGTAAAACACAAAACAAGAAATATTATTTTGGTTGCCATTTACATTATTTCCATCATGGCTTAGGCACATTAATAGTTGGATTATTTTTTGTTGATCCTCTACTAGCATTAGCATTGTCACTGGTTGATTATGTGGCACATTGGAACATTGATTATTCCAAACACAGAATCAATAAGGCTTTGTGTGTTACACACAAAGATCTGATGTATTGGTGGATTGCTTCAATTGATCAAGCCCTACATTTCTTAACTTACTATCTTCTTGTTCTCTATGTTAGTTCCTAGATAAATATACTGATAACAACGGAATATTATAAAAAATGGCTACAGTACAAATTTCACGAATACAACATAGACAAGGTCTATCAGAAAATTTACCTCAATTATCAGGTGGTGAACTTGGATGGAGTGTAGATACCAGACAACTATATATTGGGAATGGTACACTAGCAAATGGTGCACCAGTAGTTGGTAACACAGAGATACTGACTCAATTCTCAGATATTGTTTCACTAGCAGACACATATACATTTAAAGGTAAGTCAGCAGGATACACAGTTAAAACAGGAGAATTAACAAGCACTCCTGTAACAAGAACACTACAAGGTAAGTTAGATGATTTTGTATCAGTTAAAGACTTTGGTGCTGTGGGTGACGGAGTCACAAATGATACAGCCGCGATCAATAGAGCATTATTTGAACTATTTTGTCGTGAAGTGAATGCAGAAGTACGTAGAAGTTTATATTTTCCAGCAGGTAATTATTTAATTAACGATACCTTATTAATTCCGCCCTATGCTAAAATGTGGGGAGAAGGTATGAATTCAAGTATTATTAAATTAGACGTTGACCCATCGTCAACTATTCCATCTTACCTTGCTAGAACAACAGACAGTTTACAACAAACAGGAAGTAACATTGGTACCAACTCAGCAACGACTCCTAGAAATGTTGAAATTTCAGCAATGACATTTGAAGCATTAGAAATTACAGATATATTTTTAGTAGAATCAATTGATCAAATGTATTTTGACTCAGTTGGCTTTTTAGGACCATTAACAAGTTCAGATTTAAATGTGGCAACTGATGATGCTAGCTGTGTTAGAGCTAATGGAACTAGTGTAAACATTCCTCGTGCTGTAACATTTGATAAATGTGCATTTACTAATATGACATACGCATTTAAAATCAATGAACGTTGTCAGGGTTGGACTGTAAGTAATTCAAAATTTGAAACACTGTACAATGGAATTAATTTAGGTGAGGCACTAGTAGATGGTGGACCTATAGGATTTAGAGCTGTTCACAACTTCTTTAATCAGATTTATAGTTCTGCTATTATATATGATTTAGTTAGCAAATGTATTACTGCTCAGAATATCTTCTTAGAAGATTGTGGTAAACAATTTGGTGCAAGCCCGCAGGTTCCAGTAATTGATTTTAACACTGATAATAATGTATCTGTTGGTGATATGTTTGAACGTGTTGATGCAGATAGTTTAACACATGCAAGAATTGATGTAGGAACAACTACTTCAATAGCATTTGATAATACCAAACAACTTCAGCTAGGTAGTTTTGTTCGTGAAAGCGGAGAAACTGCTACTCTGGCTAATAACAAATCTGCCGCGACTACTGTATTCACAGTGGACCTAGGTGACATAACAGCATGGAGCATGGATTATACTATTAAGAGAGGCTCAACTATAAGACATGGAAAAATAAGAGTACGAAATACTGGCACTCCAGTAGTTGATGATGAGTTTGTTGAAGATGCTACTACCGGTGTTACCTTGTCAGTGGCAAATACCACAGGCACAACATATGCCTTACAGTTTAAAACAACCAACACAGGTGCAGATGCTACTATAACTTACAGCTTAACTCAGTTAGGCTAGTATGTGGCCAGTAGGATATGAAGAATGTCTTCAGTCCTGGGTTCAACTCAGAGAAGACTGCAATAATAAACCCTTTCAAGAACAACTTAATCAAATAGCAGAATGGTGGGGCCACGCTCCTCGTGTTAAACATGTTATTCATTGGAACGATAAAGAAAACTGGCCAACTCCCTGGGAACTTTTGGTAGATAATTCGTATGATGATCTTGCTATAGCCTTAGGAATGTCATATACTATACTAATGTTAGATAATGTAAACGCCACAGTTGAAATAGCCCAAGCAAAGGACGGTACAGCAAGTGACTTTTATATAGCCCTGGTCGACGATCGAAAATATATACTTAATTATGACCCGTGGTTAGCAGTAAATAGCGAACAAACAGATTTTACAATATTAAATACCGTTGACAGTGGTCAACTTTTAAAAAAAATAGGATAAAGATGGCAGAGATTATAGTTACTAAAAGGAATGGCGAAAAAGAACCTTTAGATATTGAAAAACTACATAAGGTAGTAATGTGGGCATGTGAAGGTATAACAGGTGTATCAGCTAGTGAGGTTGAAATCAAAAGTCATTTGCAGTTTTATAACGGTATTAAAACAAGTGACATACAGGAAACAGTTATTAAAAGTGCGGCAGACCTAATAACAGAGGACACACCTAACTATCAACATGTGGCTGGTAGACTGATCAGCTATCATATCCGCAAAGATGTTTACGCTCAATTTGAACCGTGGCATATTACAAAGTTAATTAAACACAATATAGAACTTGGATTATACGACCCTCATTTATTAGAAGATTACACTGAAGATGAGTGGGAGCAAATTAATTCATACACCAAACATAATCGAGATGAAATGTTATCCTACGTTGCTATGGAACAGTTTCGTGGCAAGTATCTAGTACAAAATAGAGTTACAGGTGAAATATACGAAAGTCCACAAATGACATATATGTTGATTGCGGCAACATTATTTTCAAGTTACGGAAAAAGCACACGACTACAATATGTTAAAGATTACTATGATGCAATATCAACACATCAAATAAGTTTACCTACTCCTGTTATGGCCGGAGTAAGAACTAGCCAAAGACAATTTAGTTCATGCGTACTAATTGAAACAGATGATAGTTTAGATTCAATAAATGCTACATCATCAAGTATTGTCAGATACGTATCGCAGAAAGCAGGTATAGGTATTAATGCTGGACGTATTCGTGCTATTAAGAGTCCAATTAGAAAAGGTGATGCTTATCATACAGGCGTTATTCCTTTTTATAAACTATTTCAAGCGGCCACACGATCATGTTCACAAGGTGGTGTTAGAAACGGTGCGGCAACATTATACTATCCGATTTGGCATTTAGAAGTAGAAGACCTATTGGTACTTAAAAATAATAAAGGTACAGACGATAATCGTGTTAGACATATGGACTATGGTGTCCAGTTTAATAAACTAATGTATGAGAGACTGTTGTCAGGAGGAGATATAACTTTATTCTCGCCACATGATGTACCAGGTATGTATGATGCGTTCTTTCAGGATCAGGACAAGTTTAAAGAACTTTATGAAACAGCAGAACGTAACACTCGTATACGTAAAAAAACAATTAAAGCAATGGATCTATTTGGACAATTTGTACAAGAGCGTAAAGATACAGGTAGAATATATTTACAAAATGTTGATCATGCTAACACACATAGCTCATTTGATCAAACAGTAGCACCAATTAAACAATCAAACCTATGTTGTGAGATTGATTTACCGACAAAGGCTTTGAATGATATCAATGATCCAGAAGGTGAAATAGCTCTTTGTACGCTTTCAGCTATTAATTGGGGTGTGTTCAAACAGCCCGAAGACATGGAAAAGGCGTGCGGGCTTGCTGTGCGAGGATTAGACGCCCTTTTAACCTATCAGAACTATCCAGTATTAGCGGCCAGAACGAGTACAGAAAATAGAAGACCATTAGGTATTGGTATTATTAACTTTGCTTATTGGCTAGCAAAAAATGACTTAACATACACAGGAGAAGAAGCATTGCCCGAAGTTGATCGTTGGACTCAGCATTGGTCGTATTATTTGATTAAAGCAAGTGCAGATCTGGCAGAAGAGTATGGTGCATGTCCTAAGTCAAATGAAACAAAGTATCATGAAGGCATACTACCAATTGATACATATAAAAAAGAAGTCGATGAAATAGTTCCACATAAAGATCATGTTGATTGGGAAGGATTAAGAAAACAACTTAAACAAACAGGTATACGTAATTCAACATTGATGGCACTCATGCCTGCTGAAACATCGGCACAAATTAGTAACTCAACAAACGGGATTGAACCTCCTAGAAGTTACATTAGTATTAAGCAAAGTAAACACGGTGCATTAACACAGGTAGTGCCTGAATTTAGACGTCTTAAAAATAAGTACGAACTGCTATGGGATCAAAAAAGTCCAGAGGGTTATCTAAAAATTATGGCCATTCTCCAGAAGTATATTGATCAAGGAATTTCGGTAAATACTTCTTACAATCCACAGCATTATGAAGATGACAAAGTACCAATGAGTGACTTGCTCAAACATATTATTATGTTTTATAAGTATGGCGGAAAGCAGTTATACTACAATAACACATACGATGGTCAAGGTGAAATTGATGTTGATCGAGACATAAAAGATAGCGTTGAAGATGACGACTGCGATAGCTGTAAAATTTAATTAACTAAAAAGAAAATATCATATGAGCGTATTAAACAAACATAAAAAAGACCACACAAAATCTTTAGCCTTCTTAGACCCACATGGTGGGAATGGTATACAACGATACGACGTTGTTAAATATAGACAATTTGAAAAACTAACAGACACTCAATTAGGTTTCTTTTGGCGACCTGAAGAAGTTGATGTTATGCGTGACTCAAAAGACTTTAAAGATCTAACGCCATATGAACAACATATTTTTACAAGTAACTTAAAAAGACAAATTGTACTCGATTCGGTACAAGGACGTTCACCTAATTTAGCTTTGTTACCTTTAGTGACCATACCTGAGATTGAAACCTGGATCGAAACATGGGCGTTCAACGAAACTATTCATTCACGTTCATATACGCATATCATTAGAAACGTATTTCCAGATCCATCAAAAGTATTTGACGAATTAATGAATATTGAAGAAATTGCAAACTGCGGTACTGACATTGCAAAATATTATGATGATCTTATTCAATATCAAACAATGTATTTCTATCTAGGTGAGGGCGAGCACGTAGTTAATGGTGAAAAAGTCGTAGTTGATAGTTATGAATTAAAAAAGCGTTTATGGTTATGTATCAATTCAGTAAACGTGTTAGAAGGTATTCGTTTTTATGTTTCGTTTGCTTGTTCATGGGCATTTGCTGAACTTAAGAAAATGGAAGGTAATGCTAAAATTATTAAACTAATTGCACGTGATGAAAATGTTCACTTGGCATCAAGTCAACACTTACTAAAAATGTTACCAAAAGATGACAAAGATTATATTAAGATTAAAAAAGAATGTGAGCCTGAAGTGATTGGTATGTTTAAATCAGCAGTGGATCAAGAAGAGGCATGGGCAAAGTATTTGTTCCAAAACGGGTCAATGATTGGACTTAATGAAACTTTATTGTGTAACTATATTGAGTGGATTGCCAACAAGCGTATGTCAACACTAGGTTTAGAGTCACCTTACAAAGGAGGATCAAATCCTCTACCTTGGACACAGAAATGGATAGCAGGAGGTGATGTGCAAGTGGCACCACAGGAAACAGAAATATCAAGTTATACAATTGGTGCAGTCAAGCAAGATGTAACAGAGGACACATTTAAAGGAATTAGTTTATAATGTTAACAGTGTATTCAAAAAAAAATTGCCCTTTTTGCGATCAAGCAAAGGCACTTTTAGAACGCAAAGGTATAGAACATCGCGTAGTTAAAATTGATGAAAATCCAGAAGCACGTGATTTTTTATTAGGACAAGGATTTAAATCAGTACCTCAAATCTTTTCAGAGACAGAATTATTTGTTGAAGGTGGTTATCAAGGGTTAAGTAAGTTAACAGATGAAGAGTTAACTACTAAACTAGGATAATTAATGGACATAAACACAGATCAAATATATACATTCAAATTAAATTCAGGCGAAGAAATGGTAACAAAAGTAATGGAAGTTACAGATACACATTACCTCGTTGACCAACCTGTATCAATAGCCCCTGGACAACAGGGCATGCAGATGATCCCAAGTGCATTTACCATGGAATTGAAAAAACCTGTGAAACTAAATATTAGTGCAGTAACAATGGTTTTTGAAACAAATGAAGAGGTGATCAACAGCTACAAAACAGCGACAACAGGCGTTGTTAGACCACCAGAAAAGAAAATTTTAACGGGATAGACATATGCCAGGAGTAGTACGCAGAGGTGATGTTAATGGAGCAGGCGGAGTTGCTATCGGAGCAAGCTCTGATGTTATTGTTAATGGCAGAGGTGTTGTATTTCCAGGTAGTCCTGTAACTCCTCATCCATGTTGCGGTGCTAAAGGTTGCGATATGCACTGTGCGGCCACTGTGGCAGGACCAGGCAGTTTTTCAGTAATAGCCAATGGTAGACCAATAATACGGCAAGGTGATTCAGACACTTGCGGTCACTCTAGAGCTAGTTCTAGCTCAGACGTAATCTGTGGGTAATTAAAAATGGCATGCGGAGGAGCACTTACAGGTATGTTAATGACAGCAGGCGCAAGTTTGCTGAATGGTACGGGTTCTGGACTAACAAGAAGTTTAGGACTTGATGATGCTGTCACAAAAGCAACTGGAAGTTTTCCTGGCTTTGGCACAATAACAGAAGCCATAAGTGCCGCTGGTGGAGAAGGTGGAGCTAATTTAATTAGTATGGGAGGATTAACATTCCCAGGTGTAGGCAATGCAGTGCCCGGTGGTTTTCAAAGTATCTTAGGTGATAACTTTAGCATGACAGGTCTTATTAACTCAACAGCAGATGCGATAATGGGTGCTGACCTAGGTGTCTTTACTCAACATTTTAATGCCGCTGATGGTCTAGTTGCTGGCTCAAATCAATTTATAACTTCATTAGCAAGTTTTGCCGGCGAAACATTTAGTTCATATAGCCAAAACAGTTTAATGACTGGTGCATTAGCAGACGTTAACAAAGCCCTACCATCATTTGCCACTGACATGCTTAATGTTGGTAATATTGTAGATCTAGGAAATCTAAACAACTTAGGAAATCCTTTAAGTTTAGTTAAAAATTTAAGCCAACAGGCGGGCGGACTTGCTGTTCTAAATAAAAGTTTATTAAATGCAGGTATTGATCCTAGCTCGCTTAACACACTAATTAATTCAACTGATGTTGGAGCATTAACTGGTTCCAGCTTAGGTGACGCATTAGGAACAGGTGGACTAGTAGAGTTTGCAGGTACCAGAAATGCACAAGATTTATTAAGTGGCGGAAGTACTAATTATGCGACATTAGGTCGCCCCCCAGCTAACACAGGATTAATGAGTGCTGTATACAATGCAATGTCCAATGTTAAAGGAGATGACCTAGCACAGGTACAAGCAATATTAGGTAGTAATGTATCAGGACTAACTACCATGCAAGATATGTTAGATCCTACCAAGATAATGCCAAACAGTTTCCCTAGTTTAACTTCAATTCCAAGTGCTGGATTTGAAGCAGGACAAAATCAACAAGCATTGGCCGCAAGTTCATTAAGCAGGGTTTACATATAATGACAACACTGAACGAAAAATTTAACGGACTGGGTAATAAATTATATACAGCGTTACCAGAAGATATTGCAGACGCCAACAAAGCATTAGCAAGATCATTGGGACAAATTAAAAATGTTTTTGATCTAACAACTGCTCAGATAGGAACGGTAGCCGGAAGTCTTGAAACAACCAAAGATTTAAGTTTAATTAAAGATGGAGGCGGGTTAGATCAGGATGTGATTGATTTTTATAATAGTACCATCGCAACAGGAAGTGGTCAAAATGGTGAACTATTATTAACTGATGTTATTGGTACAGCCGCTGGTTGGGTGCATACAGATGAGCTTAATGCAGAAGCTGACAGATTAGCAACTCTTAATGCGTTAGGAGAACTTGATAATTTGCAAGCACATCCAACACCAAAAGAATTTGATAGTGCTGGTAACGGATTATACACAGTATTAAATTATCATTGGGTACATAATGCTTATTATACACCATTTTTGTCTAATCCTCTTGATCCGGAATCATTAGTTCCGCAATGGACAATTCCGTCGAAAATAACTTTGACTGCTAGTAAAGCTGGAACGTATTCAAGTAAACTTGCATTAAGCAATGCCGTTGTTGAATTAGCCAATACTGAAATAGAAAGAATAGCAAACGCATATCCATTACAAGCAGGACAAAGTGTTACTGCATTTACAAATATGGGTAATCAAATGGTACGAGAAAAAACAAATCAAGCGGCCGCAGGAATATCTCCAACTGAAACACAAACAGGAACAAAAACATCAGTACAAGGATTAATCAGTAACTTACACAGCATAGGGCAGGATACCAGTTTAGGTGGCAGTGCCTATGTGTTAGAAAAACTTGCTGATACACGTATTAAAGGTGGACAAGCTGTGATAGCAAGTATGAGAGAAGGCAGAAATATTCAAAAACTAGCAGAAGTTGGAATATCTACATCATTATTTGCAAACTCGACTCCTAGAACAACCGAACAGGCTACCTTGCTAACATCAACGTTCACTGTTGACGAAGCAAAAAATGATGCACCTCAATAAATCATTGACAATGATTATACAGACTGTATAATTATTTTATGAAATACTTTTCTTACGCTCTAACTGCAAACGAATCGACCATGATAGATATCTGTCCAAAAGCAGTCCGTTTTGGCCCTAGCACATTATACAGTCACGAATTACGTTTTGCAAAAACAGCAGATATCATACAAAATATTAATTCAACTGTTGAAGGTGTGTTATGGGAAGTACCTGAAGAATATATAGACATGATTACTATTATAGAAAATCACGAAGATAAAAAACAAGTGTTAGTGTCCGATGGGAAAGACACAATTAGAGCATGGACATCAAAGAGGAAACTGTATGTTCCACCAGGTCCGCCCACATGGAGTTATTGGGAACGGATTGAAAATTCTTATGATCAACAAGGATTGCCAACTTTACAAATAATACATGCAATAGATCAACTGGACAACTATTATAATACAGGTTTTAAATTTGAATAAAGAACTCAGTGATAATTTACTAGGACTAGGTAATAATTATACCGGAGGTATGATATCACCAGACTGTAAGTCGTTTTACGTAAACATACCTAAGAATGCCTCGTCATTTATTAATCCATGGCTGTGGGAGAATGATTGGGAATTTTCAAAAGGCAATGATCAAATTAGCGAAGTGTTAATAGTACTTCGTGATCCTGTAGAACGTTTTATATCTGGCTTCACCCAATATATACAAGGTAATATTTTATTTACAACATTTGATTATGGAGCACCTACCCTGACTATAGAAAAGCTAAATGAATATTGGCCTATGGTTGAACGATTTATGGGAGATCAAGTTGTATGGTTTGATGATCATACCTGGTTTCAAAATTATTATGTTAAAGACGTATTTCCTAACATACCGAGACGTTATTTTTGGATCGACGATCAGTTGAATAATAATCTTAAGCAGGCATATAATTTAAATGATCCTGCTAATGCAGATATAAATGCTAGTCGAGGAATAGGATTAGAAATAAAACAATTAATTAGAAATAGCTTACGTAATCCAGTAATATTAGCACAGGTTAAACGAATATTACAACCAGATTATGATCTTATAAGTCAAGCTGGGTTGACCAAATAATTAAAATACGTTATAATAGTAACACTTTGAAGCAGTAAATAGTTGAACGAACAGGAGAATAGTTGTATGCAGTTAACAACGAAGGTACTATACGCAACACTAGTTATGTTATTGATATTTGGCATTAATTATCAAGTATCACAAGACGCTGAATCAGGAAACATCATTGCAGAACTTAAACAACAGCAACAAAAGATAGAACATCAAGAGCAAAAACGAATAATAGCTCAATTAGAACGTGAGGATCGTTGGATGAAAGAGATAGGATGTCTAGCTCGCAATGTATATTATGAAGCACGTGGTGAAAGCCTACAAGGGCAAAAAGCAGTGGCACTAGTTACTTTAAACAGAGTTGAAAATCCAATGTTCCCTAACACAATCTGCAAAGTTGTTAACGAACGTAAAGTAGTTAAAGGTGTAACCAAATGCCAATTCTCCTGGCGATGTCAAGGTCACGCAAATCCTAAAAAAGCAGTAAGACAAAGTCATGAAAGCTATCAAGCGGCCATAACTGCTATACTACATTATGATAGCTTGACAGAAACATTAGTTACAGCAGATACACTATTTTTCCATGCCAAACATGTTAGACCGTTTTGGAGGAAAGTTAAACAACGACTGGCACAGATTGACAATCATATATTCTACGAACAACGTCCAGGAGACCGACGTAGATAATAGTTGTTAAAAAACAACAAAAAATTAACAACAAATACCTCTAAAATAGGGGTATTTTTTTGGTTAAAATGGTTGACCATTAATTCAGAATTCGCTATAATTGTATTAAGAAATAAGAAAAACAAGTTAATTATTTAGGGGTAGATAAGATGACATACACAACAGAGAATCCAACACTAGAGTTACTTCAAGAAAAATACAACTCTACTGCACTAAAATTAAACTACAAAGGCGATCCAATTAGAGGCGGATCAGTAACTGAAGGTGAATGGCATCGTGATGGCGTTGCTGTATTAGGTGGTACTACAGACTACGGTCCAGCTGGTTCTACTAAACACGAATGGAAACTTGGTAGTAAAGGTGAAGTTCGTTGGGTAGCATCAAATAACATTCCTCCAACAGACATCTTAGAAATGGCTGTGGTTGATGGCACAATTACTTGGGAAATGTTTGAACGTACACAAGAACAAAAAGATATTGAAACTCAAGAGTTTCTTGGTCGTTACAGGGCTCAGCGTGAGAAGTATGGTTACTCAGAAGAAGAGCAAATGGAGATGCGTGCTGAGTTTGGTGACGAAGAAGTTGTTGACGTGTTTACTGGTAAGGTGATATCATAATGGACTTTAATTGGTGGTTACTGATTCCAATAGGAATAGCTTTGCTGGGTGTTTTGGCACACGGAATATTCCTTGCTATAGTTATTTTCCTTGTTGGTTATGCTGGCGGTGCTTTCTTTTGGGATCATGGTGCAGGAATATTATGTGGATTTATTTTACTCACTATGTCGATATGTAATGATCATGCCGGCGGTGGCTCTTATAGCGTAAGAAAACAGCACTGGTGGGATTCAGATCCAGACAAAGCTGGCGGTAAGATAGAAACATTTGATATTGATATAAGGAAGAAATAATAATGTTACCAACAGTCGGAACAGCAATAACAGTTACAACAGAAAGCCGTATGCGAAGCGTGTACGGTGACTATGCTTATCAGGAGTTAACTGGTCAAGTGATAGCTAGTCCTAAATGGTTAAAAGCCACAGAGTTTGCCATTGATAATCCTGATCACCCTAATGGCTTTTCAGTTATCAATATGAACAATGTTGTAGACATCAGAGATGCTGATGGTCACGAATATAAATTTACCACAGATAATACGATTAAAGTTTGGACAGTTACTGGTAGCAAAGGTAACGAATATACTGTAAAATTACAAGATGGAGAATACAGTTGTGAATGTCTAGGCTTTCAATATAGAAAACATTGTAAACATATAACAAAATGTACATCGGCTTAAAAATGAAACCTTGGGAAATAATAAAACTGCTTGAAGCAGACAACAGTAGATTAGCGAAAGAGAAAATACTTCGTGACGAAGCTGGATGTGCAAATTCAGAATTCTTTTTAGGCGTCCAACTAGCCCTCGATCCACTAATTACATTTGGTGTCAAGAAGGTAGCAGAACAAAAAGGTCCTGGTGGACCTGGGCTAGAGTGGACCATATTTAAACAGGCAGTGAATGGCTTATGTTCTAGAGAAGTTACAGGCAATGCCGCACAAGAAGTTTTGCAGGCCCTCATGGAGACCTCTACTGCTGAGCAGTGGAACCTGTGGTATCGACGTATCCTTATTAAGGACTTACGTTGTGGCGTTAGTGAAAAGACTGTGAATAATGTAGTCAAGAAAGATTACCCCAACTATATTATTCCAGTCTTCACTTGCCAATTAGCACACGATGGTGCTAATCATGAGAAGAAAGTTGCAGGTAAAAAACAATTAGAAGTTAAACTTGATGGCGTTAGAGTTATTGCTATTTTACATAAGGATAAGCGTCCAGAAGTATTCAGCCGTAATGGTAAACAGTTTCATAATTTTGAACACATTGTTGATCAATTAGCACATGTTGTTCAGACTTATGGCATCGGAACAGACATGATATTAGATGGTGAAGTTATGAGCAGTTCATTTCAGGACTTGATGAAACAAGTCCACCGTAAAACTAATATCCAATCTGACGATGCTACACTACATTGTTTTGATATGATCACTCTTGAAGAGTTTTTAGGTGGTGGAAGTATTGTTCCACAGTATGTTAGATCAGGACTGGTCAAGGAGTTTGTTAGCAAGCATCAAGAGGAATTACCTAACGTAGCAGTATTAGATTGGATTGATGTTGACTTGGATACCTCCGAAGGACAAGAGTCGCTTAAACAGGTCAACAAGCAGGCTATAGACGGTGGTTACGAAGGAATAATGATCAAAGATCCTAAAGCAGGATATGAATGTAAACGTAGTCATAGTTGGTTAAAAATGAAACCGTTCATTGAAGTTACATTGGAAGTAATGGATGTAGAAGAGGGGACTGGCCGTAATGCTGGTCGATTAGGTGCACTTATTTGTGAAGGAGAGGATGATGGACTTACTATTAGGGTTAATTGCGGTAGTGGCTTTACTGATATCGATCGCGATAGTTTTTGGAATAATAGGACAAAGCTCAATGGAAGACTTGTGGAAGTCAGAGCAGACGCAATCACGCAAAACCAAGACAAAACGTACTCGTTAAGATTTCCTAGATTCAAAGGATTTCGTGGTATGGAACCAGGAGAGAAATTATGATACAAGACTTTTTGCTATTTCTAATTGAAAAAGGTACTATGGCAGAAATGCCATGGTATGTTGATCCTGCAATCATAGTACTATTTCTTATCAGTAATATACTAATGTTTATTCCTAGTTTGAATTATCCTGTGATAAATGAAACAGGAGAGGAATGGTATGATAGGTTGGAAAAACAAAGAGATCAACAAAAATGGTTGAGTTTATCGTGAGTATACCACAAAAACCTAAACCTTGGCGTCAGCGAGTGCGTGATTTATTTGAAAAGAACTTACCGTTTGGACACAAAGTAGAACAGGATAAAACTAAAATAATTGACCGTAAACGTAAATATAAAAAGGACATTGACCATTAAATGGATAACGTGTATAATTGTTCAGTATGTAGCACAGATTTTGATGAATATTCAGAAGGTGGTATAGTAGGTAACTTTGGTATGTTACCGGTAGCATTATGTCCAACATGTTTATCTTGTATGTGTGACATGGCAGATCAAATGAGGGAGGATGATGATATGGAAGTAGCACAAGCAGTGGAACAGATGTATTCAATAGCAAGAGCAGTTGAAAAAACCGGCGATGGTTATCTGGCAGGAGATATAAAAGAAGTAGCTGATCGCCTTAATAAGAAAACTGGACCCATATTAACGGATGATGATATGGACACTATTAAGAGGGCTACGTAATGTTAACTAAAACTTATGATGTAGTATACTGGGACGAAGGCGGTAAGAAAGAAATTGTCAATAGTTTTCCTACTCTAGAAGAAGCACAACAGGTATTTTTTAAATGTATGGAAGGCGATAAAGAAGCACAGATCAATGCCAGCTATGACATTGAAGAAAGCTATGTAGGAGTTCCAGGTTATTAATCCTAAAACAATAAACATTGCTAATAGAGATACAGCTACCACACTAACTAATATTTGTAAACTACTCAGAGACGCATATAGTCGCAACTGGATAACCAGTCGTGATGGTAACATTAGTTGGCACCCTGAAGATGCTAGTTACTTTTATATTACACCAAGTGGTGTGCGTAAACAGGATATGACTCCTGAACTGTTTAAAAAGATTGATATTGATACACTAGAAGAGCTGGATGATAATTTAAATTTTCGCCCAAGCGGAGAAATACATCTACATCATAGATTGATTAAACAAACACACCAGGAACAATGCGTAGTTCATCTGCACCCTACTTATATTGTTGCGGCAATGCAGACAATGGAGTTATCTAAATTAGTCAATGACTATCCTGAGATTAGCAGATATACTCGTGTTGCTGACAATGTAGGCATGGTACCACCTATCAGTGAAGAACTAGCAGAACAATGTATATTAAAATTAGGCGAAGACAAAGACATTGTTGGTATCAAAGCACACGGTGCTGTCAGTAGAGGAAACACTTTATATGATGCTTATGAACACACAGAGCGTCTTGAACATATTTGTAAAATTGTATTGGTAGGGAGAACTGTATGAGTATGCACATGGAAGGTCCTGCATTAACTACAACAAGGACTAAAAAATATAAACTTACTAAAGTTAGACGAGCTCAGTTAAAAGAAGATATGTTTCACTATAACAAGAAACGTAAACGTAACGGTGAAGTTAAAATTACATTCGACGAATACTTAGATTATCGTTGTGGTATTGTTACAAAAAGAAAACTGCACCCCAGTGAACAGGGCGAGCTTAGAGCTGATTATTTACAACTACCGCCACATAGACAAAATGAAGTTAAACACCCTAGCAAGCCAATGGGTGATGGCATAGCTACTAAAAAAGATTCAACACAATATACAGGCACATTAATTAAAGGTATCGCTACAATGCACAAGTCAAATGCTATTCCTATAATTGATGAAAAACAAGCAAAAGAAGTTTCGTCGATGAGGAGAGGTTAACAATGAGTGATATAAAGGTACACTGTACAGACAAAGGAATGGATGTTGATGGATTTATTTTAAATCATAGACATAAAATGTTTATGGATGTTGCTATTAATACTGTTAAAGTTAAATTTCAGTATGATCCTAAATTTAAACAGTATGTTGGTAATATGGCTGGTCTTGAATGGATAGTCAAAGAAGCAGACTTACCGGACGAGTATGACGAATATAAAAGGTAGTGTTATTATTATTGCATTTTTCTTTCTGCAAGGTTGTACAACCGCAGTAGTTAAATTTCTAGGAATTGGTGGTGCTGTTGAAGGAGCCGCCGGTGCAACTGTTGCAGTTGAAATAGCAGAAACATTAGACCAAGCAAAAACTATAGGTGATGCAATAAGTTGGGGAAATACAGGAAAAACACTAACGGATCATGCTATCAGTAAGTATACCGGTAAAGACTGTAGAACATTTAACATACTGAAAGAAAAAGAAATATGTGAGGAAGTAAACAAGGACCAAGATAAAGGAAAATAATATGGGTGAATGGAAAACAGATATTAAAGGAGAAGAAATCAATGTCGACGAGATGGCACTTGCTAAAATGCTATATGGTGCGTTGAAAGAGTCTCTTAAAGACAGTGACTTATATTACAAAGGAATAAGTCCTGAATACTATTATCTTACAGATAAAGGTAAGGATACATTGATTGCATTTGTTGAACAGATGTCACCTTTGATATTAAAAGCAGATGAAGACCATATACGCCAGAGGGCCAAAACAATGACTTTTGACAAACTTTCCAAAGAATCAGATCTTCCACACATTCCCAAATGATTTCATAAACACCATGTTACAACCAGCTTAAAAACAGTTAAATACACGTTATGCGAAAACTTACATTTAGCGACAAATATTTAATACCGTGGTTGACTCTATTATCAGGGTTAGCTATCTCTGTGGTTGCTGTTTGGTATTCAGTTGCAGGACTTGTTGCTATATTTGCCGCCTCTGCTACAGCTATCATTATCATGGGTGTGGTACTGGAAGTAGGTAAATTAATAACAGCAGTATATCTACATAGATACTGGGATGTAACAGTACCATGGTTGAAAAGATATCTTGCTATAGCAGTCTTATTCTTAATGTTTATTACGTCCATGGGAATTTTTGGATTCCTATCAAAAGCACACATTGAACAAACTTCTATGAGTGACGAACAGTCAGCACAAGTAGAAGTTATCGACGAAAAGATAACACGTTCAGATGCTAAGATTGATAGATGGCAAGATGAAATAGATAGGTTACTCCAAACAGGATCAGCAGGTACCGGAGGAGTATTATTAGAAGTAGACACTGTTGCTCTTAAAGATCTCAGAATACAAATTAAAACAGAAAAAGATGTTGTACGTACAGAAGCTGACAACCGTATTACGGTTGCTCAAAACAGACGAGACAAAGAAGTTGAAGCGGCTAAACCATTACTGGAAGGTTGGGGCGGTCAAGACGATTATAACAAAGCAGTTGAAAAGGCTAAAAACGTTGAGCGTAATGAATCAAATATTGCTCGTACAGATCGCGATAAGAAACTTAAAGCAATTGATAAGAAATATGCTAAAGAGATTAATTTATTAAACAAGCGTATTGCAAATGCCAGGAAAGGAAATACATCAAAAGCTAAGGGTGCAGATGAACGCATTAAAGAAATTGAACAGAATATTGAAGCTGAACAATTAAAAATAGATTTAGTACGTGAGGACAAATTAGTTTATGAGAAAGAGTACCGTAAACTAGAAGCAGAAGTTGGACCTATTAAATATATTGCTGAATTTGTTTACGGCCAAGCAGATAAAGACATATTAGAAAAAGCAGTGACCTGGGTAATCATACTAATTATATTTGTATTTGATCCATTAGCAGTTGGTCTATTAATTGCTTCACAATACGCATTTTTATTAGCAAGAGGTGAGGACCTAAGACCTTTTGATTCTAAAAAGGAAACGCCGTCTGTGTTGAAACAAGATGGTAAAACAAAAGTAATTGAAAGAGTATATGAGGTAGAAGCGGAAGTAGATGACACTACCCCCGAAGATATTGAAGTACTTGAAAAACAAGTAAAAGATAAATTGGAGAAATAAAATGGCAAAACCACAAGACGCATTAGATAGTATATGGGACAAATACAGAACATCGTTAAATGCCTTAGCAGATGCCTTAGATGAAAACGAAACATTAAAAGCAGATGCTGACATTGACTTTACTACACCATCAGACATAGAAGAACTCGAAAAACGTGTTCAAGCAAAGTTAGTTAATGGAATCGACGAGTAATAAAGAACAGCTAACTGATATTTGGCAGAAGTACAAGACTGCCTTAACAAGACTAGATTGGGCTCTTGACCAATTAGCTAAGAGACCTATTGCTAATTCTGAACCAGTAGTTGCTCAACTTACCCCACTACATCCACCATCTCAAACACAAGACACAACTGAATTTTCAGTAACATCTGAACCTACGGATATACGTGACATGAAGCCTGCTGATGTTCATGCAGTATTCATTGAGGGAACAATGCTAGATGAGTATATGGATATGATTGAATTAATAGAGCGAGGAAATCATATAGAATCAATAGCAGTAACTGCCAGAGGCAAAAGTAACCCTAAATTACATAGTCCAGAAAGTTTAAATTCTTTATATCCTGGAATACTTAACACTCTTAAACTGGTGGCAGATAACAATGAACCATTTGAAGCAAATGCTAGTTTTGGATCAAAGTATCCGGCTAATCCAAATAAAGGAGACGTATTTTTAAGGGTAGACCAATTACCAACTAAATTGTTCAAATTCAACGGAATCAAGTGGATTGAGCTTGACAAAGATGTCAGTTCAAGTTATGCTTATAATGATGAGTACATAAAATACCTAACTACCATGATAGATAACGGTCAGTATGATATCGAATTACTTAGTGAGAGTGAACGTGCCGCAATTGATGATTATTTAAAGGATTAATATGGGATGGAAATCTAGAATACCTGATAAACCAGGACATGTAAAATTAGCAATAGAGGCAATCGCTAAGGAAGGTTGGACTATCTTAGAAGGAGATAGGGTTCCAGCAAAAGCGTTAATAAAAGGATGTCGAACTGCTACTGATGACGACATTAGTAAACTTAGTATAACAAATTATCAAAATGCACAGCTTCAAGAAGCTCTTGGTTATGTTAAAAACTTTGACTGTGCCATCGACGGTGGTGCTAATTACGGATTTATAGCATATCATCTAAATCATTTTAAACAAACACACGCATTTGAAATGTTCCCTCCAGTTAGAGAGTGTCTAGAAAAGAATGTTAAACATTTTGGTTTATCAAATATAAAAGTTCATCCTTGTGGGTTGGGCGAAACTGCCAAGAATGTAGCAATGCGATCTAAAGGTACTTTTGGAAATCATATACACCCCAACGGTGAAGAGGGCGATGGATCAATGAGAGTTATTACAATTGATAGCTTAAATTTAACAGCCTGCGATTTTATTAAATTAGACTGTGAAGGGTATGAACCTTTTATCATTCAGGGTGCAATCAATACTATAAGTAAATTTAAGCCAGTATTGCTTATGGAACATAAAAAATTAAGTGAATCATACTACGGTGTTAAAGATAGAGAAGACCATATTAACTTATTAATAGATATGGGATATAAAATAATTAAACGATATAAAAAAGACATCATCATGGCACCAACATGGCAATAGACGAAAAAATTAAAACATGCAGTTTCTGTGGTAAAACAAAAGAACAATCAAAGAAATTGATTATTGGAGAATCTGCTGGAATCTGTAACGAGTGTGTAAATTTTTGCCAAGAACTGTTAGGTCAGGATCTTGAAGAATTTGTTAAGTCAGAATTAGATCTTAATCCTATTAAAATTAAAGAACATCTTGACAAGCATGTGATTGGTCAAGAAAATGCTAAAATAATGATCAGTGTATCTGTAGCCAATCACTATAAACGTATTGGTAAACAAACTCCTGTAGAAATTGACAAGGCCAATGTATTACTTTTAGGTCCTACCGGATGTGGTAAAACCATGCTAGCTAAAAGTATAGCAAAATATCTTGATGTTCCATTTGCTATTGCAGATGCTACAAGTTTAACAGAAGCAGGATATGTAGGAGATGATGCTGAAACTATGATTTCTAGATTGCTACATGCCTCCGGAGGAGATGTTAAAAAAGCAGAACGTGGTATTATTTTTATTGACGAACTAGATAAAATTACTCGTAAGAGCGAAAGCACAAGTATAACCAGAGATGTATCAGGTGAGGGAGTACAGCAAGCTCTCCTAAAAATAATAGAAGGTACTAAATGTCGTGTAAATCTAACAGGTAATCGTAAACATCCGTCGGGTGATATTGCAGAAGTAGATACTTCAAACATTTTGTTTATTGCTGGTGGTGCATTTGTAGGATTAGATGATCTTATTAAAAATAGAATCAGTAATACTGGAATGGGATTTGGGTCCACTCTGACAGATAATAAAGAACAAATAGATCTTAATCAAGTATCGCCACAAGACTTACTCAAGTACGGATTAATTCCTGAGCTTGTTGGTCGATTCACTAATGTGGTTGCTCTTAAAGAATTAGACGGAAGTCAATTAGCCCAAATATTAACAGACGTTAAAAATAATTTGGTAGATCAATACAAGTATTTGTTTGATTTGGACGGCGTTAAATTAGAAGTTACGCAAGATGCAGTTCAGGCAGTAGTTAAACGCACACAGACGCTTGAAACAGGTGCTAGAGGCCTACATACAGAACTAGAGCGTACACTTATGTCACATATGTATAACATATCTTCTTACAAAGATCAGGGCATAAAAACAGTGACCATTGATGAGCAACAGGTAAATAAACCAAAGATATTAACTAAAGAGGAATAACATTGACAAAGGTATATCTAAATGATAGAGATACAGTTGAACGTGCATTACGAAAACTAAAAAAGAAACTGTTAACAGCAGATCTTTTAAATGAATTGCGTGATCGTCAACACTATATAAAACCAACTACTAAACGTAAGTTGAAAAAAGCGGCCGCTAAAAAACGCTGGCAACGCGAGCTAGCAAGCCAAACACTTCCTAAAAAACTCTACTAAGTCTTAGCTTAATTTCAAAATAACCAAAATATATTTACAATATAGAGGTTTTCCTGTATAAATACAATTATACGTTGCCGCAATAGGGACGTATAAATTTAACTTGCTTAATTTAAGGAGATTTATATCATGACTAGACTAACGACTCTAGACCTACAACCGTTTTACAGAAACTCTGTTGGAATTGACAGAATATTTGATTCAATGATTAACAGAATAGAACACTCAAGTTCAACAACTAATTACCCACCATATAATATTATAAAAATTGACGATGACAACTATAAGATTGAAGTTGCTGTTGCTGGTTTTACCAAAGGCGAGATTGATGTGCAAACACATGACGGCCAATTAATTATTACAGGTGAGAAACAAGATCAAGAACCTAATGGGGACAACTACTTACACAGTGGTATTAGTAACCGTAAGTTTTTGAGAACGTTTGAACTAAGTGACTATGTAGAAGTAGCTTCGGCGAAAGTTAAAGACGGTATTCTCACAGTTGATTTAGAACGACATGTTCCTGAATCAATGAAACCAAAGACCATTGATATAAATTATAAATCATAGTATAATTTATGTAAATACAAACAGCATGGGAAACTCCGTGTTTCCCAAGTTGTTATCATTAATAATATAAAGGATTGCAATGACACAGACACAGGTAAAAAATAAAGTTAAACCAGACGTTGTAGTTAAAGAACCTCCAATGTATAAAGTTATCTATGTCAATGACGAAGAGACATCGATGGAGTTTGTTGTGACTAGTCTTGTTGAATATTTTGATTATACTGTGCAATTAGCGAATGAGAAAACATTAGAAGTTCATGAAGCCGGAGCGGCATCAGTAGCTGTTCTACCTTACGAAATAGCTGAACAAAAAGGTATTGAAGTTACTCTGAGTGCTAGAACAAATGGCTATCCTTTAATGATTAAGATAGAGCCAACCGGTTAAAGATCAATAATAATTTGTTTAGGATTGTAAGGTAGTCGATCCCAAGCATCTTCTATATTACGTCTTGGGTTTGAAACAAATCTAATTCCATCAAATACTTCATCTACAGGATTTTGATAGTGACCAAAACACCAGGTATCTATTAATTCTTTACTATCAGCAAGTATACATTGATTTAATAACGTGTTACCTAATAAATTAAATCTAACACTTTCCTTACTTGCAGTATCATGTATAAGTTGAGGAAGTGGAACCGTGTTAGTAACTATTATAATTTTTTCTACTTCTTCAATGGTTTGTAATCTTTCTATACTAGCACTTAGATATCGCACATCACTATATGCTAAGGCATATATATTAGCCAATTCATTAGTATTACATTGCCAATCTTCTTTCAATAATTTTTCTGCTTGTTCATCATTTATCAATGGATTAAAATCATAGGTCCACCATCCATTACATGCTACAAATGCAACTCCACTATAAATTGCAACATTATCTTGTAGGAAAACAACATTACCCATTCTACTAATTTGTTTTTTGAGTTCTTTATAGCTTTCGTTCATATCGGACAAATGATCACGATGATCCAAACTGCCATCTATATAGAATACGGTTTTATATTGTTTACCAAGATGTTTAAGTGTCTCAAGTAGTACGTTTCGATCACGTGAAATGTTACCGGCAACGACACAATATAGACTGGTCGGTTGACCTTCCCAGTTCAAATCGTATATAATGTTTAAGTCACTTATTAAGTCGAATGTAATTTGCATTATAAGTAATTATGCCAGGAGACAACCAATGAATATAGTATTAGAAAATCAAGTAACAGATGATATAAAAGAAAAATTTATGCTAGCTGAGCTAGATAGTTTTCAGAATGAACCCGATGGTGTAGCTATCCAAAGCTACGCTGTAATCACTAAAGATGAAATTAATCTTCAGGAAATACATAATGTTGAGAGATTTATAGACCTTCATAATAATCTGATGAAAAATTATAGAATCAGAAATTGGAAATATTGTGAAGATGCTATAGAACATTTAATGGGAAAGTTTAGAGGTGAGCTCGATAGCTTCTATACTGTATTAAATGAAAGAATCAATGCACTCAAAGACATAACTCTAGCTGAGGAGTGGACTCCCCACATTCAGCAGTACTAATTTATAGATTACTCCCTGATAAATAATAGTAGGGAGTAGCAAATGAAAATATTAGTATACATACTATTGGCTGTAAGTTTAAACATTTTGTTTATTGCTGGCGGTGGATTTGTAGGTACAGTAGTAGCACAACCAATGAATGATTTTACGTTCAAAAGTCCAGCCTTTAACGGTAATGGATACTCCGCACACGTATTAACAATAGAAAATCAAGAATTTAGTCGTAAAAAAGCACTAGCTGAGAAGATCGAATCTGAATTAAAAGACGCTGAGCGTGAAGCACAAAGCACTAATATTGCTAAGTTTATGAGTAACTTAGAATCTAGAATCTATGCACAAATATCACAAGATTTAGCTACAGCAATGTTTACAGACGATGAATCAAGTCCAACAAGTGGTACCTTAAGTTTTGAAGGTAATATTATTAACTGGAATAGGTCAGCAGATATTATCACCTTAGGGGTCACAGACATTGTTGGAACAACAACCACAATTGAGATACCATTAGGTGATTTTACATTTTAATGAAAATAATAATTATTTTATTGATGACTCTAACAATTTTAGGTTGTGCAACAGGACAGGCTATAAAACAAACATATGATGTGCCAGTACTAATAGAGAAAAGCACTGCTAAAGAATTTGATACTATACCGCCTCCAGCATTAGGTAAGATAGTTGTAGCAGTATACTCGTTTACTGACAAGACCGGACAAAGACGTCCAAGCAATACGCAGTCAAGTTTTAGTACAGCAGTTACACAAGGATCAGATGCTTTTTTACTTAAAGCACTTGGTGATGTAGGAAGAGGAAGATGGTTCACAGTGGTTGAACGTGGAGGACTGCAAAGTATAACGCAAGAAAGACAGATTATTAGACAAATGCGTGAAGCTTATGATGGAGTTGACGCAAAGAAATTAATGCCAATGAAGTTTGCTGGTATGTTGATAGAAGGTGGCATAACAGGTTACGATACTTCAACAAGAAGTGGTGGTATGGGCATGCGTGTATTAGGCATAGGACCACAAACACAATTTAGTGAGGATATTATCACTGTAAGTTTGCGAGCAATAAGTGTTAACACCGGCGAAGTGATTGCCGCAGTTAATGTACAGAAAACAATATATTCTACAGCAGACAGTATAGCAGTATTAAAATTCTTCGACAATGACACACAGATTTTTGAATTTGAATCGGGAATTACATTAAATGAGCCAGCAACATTGGCAGTTAAAACTACAGTCGAAGCGGCAGTGGTTGAATTAATTAAAGAAGGTGAGCGTAAGGATATATGGGACTACGGTGAATATCCTGAGACAGTAGAGATAGAGCCTACAATTGTTGAAGTGATAAAGGAAGTTGAGGTAGTAAGGGAAGTTGAGGTAATAAAGGAAGTTGAGGTAATAAAAGAAGTTGAAGTGATAAAAGAAGTTGAAGTGATAAAGGAAGTTGAGGTAATAAAAGAAGTGTATACTGAACTACCGCCACTACAGGAAGAAGAGTCTATGGCTACGGTACTCAGTGATAACATTGATAAAATAGTGGCACGTATGAAGGATGTAGAAGTGATCGACGAAACGGTGCTTGAAGAAATTGCACCACAAGACGAACTGACTGTAAGTGATTTACCGCCATTACAGGAAGAGGAGATTATAACTCCTGATCTTTACTATGACAGTATAAAAGAAGAGTACACTGAACTACCGCCATTACAGGACGAGGAGTCTTTAATTTTAGAGCGTTACAATGATGATATCAGTGAAGATATTGATAAAGTAGTGACACGTGTTCAGGATGAATTAGAAGAATATTATCAACGATGTTTAGAATATAATCATGAGGAGAACTGTCCGTAAGTGATTTTTCAGACTTACAGGATAAAGTAGTAAAAATGCTTAATAAGCAAGGAAGGAAAAATGAAATTTATTAAACTATTTGGAATGATGTTTCTTACGTTGTCAATGGCACATGCCGCTGACAATAGCATTTATATTGACCAAATTGGTAGTAGTTCTACCATTAATATAAAACAAGATGGATCAGGTAACAAAGTGTTTGGAGTAGGCGATTCTGAAGGAACTCCGGCCAAGTTTACAGGTTCATCGCAAACTGTTGATATTAGACAAGTGGGAGGTAGTAACATATTAGGTATTGATATGAACACCACAGTCGTATCTGGTGTTGGTGTTGACCTCAAATACTACATCACAGGTTCGAACTCTGTAGCAAGTATTGATATCAATGGAGACGGCTTAGGAACAGCGGCTAACAATACCATTGACATTCAACAAACTGGTAACCTGAATGATTTAATCTTTGACTTACTAGGTACAGGAAATACAATTAATGCGGCAATGACAGGTGGTACTTTAAACGATCTTACTTTTGATATTGATGCTGATAGTTTAACTGTAGATGTTGCTGTTAGTGGAGGTGGCTCTAACAAAATTACATTAACACTTGGTTCAAGCAGTTCAGACATAGATATTACAACTGTCGGTGCTAGTAATCAAGTTACTTCTACACAAACTGGTGTAGGTGTATTTGACTTAGATGTCATTGCAAATAGCAGTAGTAACACAATCACAACTGTACAACGAGACGTTGGTAATAGTGGAACAGATATTAATATTACGTCCGCTGGATCTACCAATACAGTATCAACTAGCCAAATTGGTTCCTCGGGTTCTTCAGGACATGAAATTGAAATAGATATTGCAGGAGCAAGCAACAACATAACAGTTACCCAGTCTGGAGGATTAGAAAATGATTCCAATATTGATATAACTGGTAGTAGTAATACTTGGACAATCACTCAGGAAGAATAAAATGCTTGAAGACGATGATGTTGTTATCATACACAGCTATCTAGGAGACGAGTCGTTATCGTTTGCAGGTTGGCTTAAGGTTGATCATAATATAGACGTTAACACTTTATCTTTAAAAGATCATGTTAAGTATCGTAAACTATGGACAAAAACTTCCCGCTATACTGGATAATATCAATGTTCCTTATAATGCCAACATTGGCATGGGGAGCCGTTGGAAAAATTTCTGCTCAACAGCATGATATAGGGAGCATTACTCGTAATAAAGAAGTACTCAAAGCTGATCTTAATGCAACGATAGAAATGCTTGATGCATTAAGAACTACTCAAGGCACTCTGGAAATAACTTTTAAAGATGACACAATAGTACAAATGACCGAAAGTGCCAGGATGACTGTTGATGATTTTGTTTATGATCCAAAGAACAAAGACGCAGGCAAATTAGCAATTAAAATAGCGGCTGGTACTGCCAGATATGCATCAGGACAAATTGCTAAAGACAAACCTCAAGCAGTCAAAATTAAAACTCCAACAGCAACAATATCAGTTCGTGGTACAGACTTTACAACAACAGTGGATGAGATTGGTGCTACTACAGTTATCTTATTACCTAGTTGTCCTTTTGGATGGGCATCTATAGAAAGAGATTGTAAAACAGGTGCCATTGATGTTGAAAGCATGGGAGGTATTGTGTATATGGATAAACCATTTCAAGCCACTCGTGTTCCTAATCTAGATTCTAAACCAACTCCTCCGGTTATTGTTGATTTGACAGAAGAAATGATTAAGAACATTCTTATTACTGGTACACCAAAAGAGATTGAAGCTGAAGAAGTTGGCCAGACTAATGTATCTGCATTAGATAATAATGCTCTTGATCAGGACCTGTTAGAAAATGAATTAGATAAAGCAGATGAACAATTGTATGTAAACAAACTTAATCAAAACTTGTTAGAGAGAGACTTTCTGGTTAATGTGCTAGATATTTTAAATATGCAGTTAGCACTGGCACAAGAGAGAATACTATCTGTCTCAGAGAAGAATGAACTACTGCCTGATTTTATTCCTGACCAAGGTGTGACATTTACCACCGACGGTATAATAGTTGAATTGTGCATGGACACAACAGGTAGTGACATAAGCTGTATTACAGTTCCTGAGAATCAAGAAACTACTATACGACAGATACAAGGTGCAGTTGATATAACCAACAGAGTAATTGATAATGGTACTACCACCATTACCACGGAACAAAACTAATGATTAGAATATTCACACTTGTATTTTTGTTGTTAATTATATCGAATTTTTTAACAACAAAAGCAGAGGCCGCAACCGGACTAACTTATACAACTTTAGCTTGTGGGACCTCCTGGCCCTGCTCATTGACCGGTTCCGTTTTATCTACGGGAACTATTTCCACTGGAGACGTGAATTTAAATTGGGGCAGTGGAGAAGTATTAGACTCTGGTAGAAGTGATTATGTTGTTGTAAAACTAGAAGGCTATTTTGTAATGCCAGGAACAGCAGGAACAAGTTATTCAGTAGAATTTACAAACCAAGATGATGATGGGTCAAGAACTATAATTGGTGGAACAACAGTCATTGATGATTGGTCTGGACTACACTCACCAGCAGACAGAAGTGGTACTATTACCTTAGTTGGTGGAACAACCTATTCATATCTGAGATATATGTCAGAATGGACTGGTGGTGCTGTATTAAGACAATTTTGGAAAATAGGTTCTGGCTCTAGAACTTATATGAATTTTGCAGACGACTTTACCACAACATCAAGTCCTGTAACATCAACAACCACCGGTACAAGTAGTGGTATAAGTTCTAGTCAAGCAACTACAGTATCAACAGCAAGAACCAGAGCAACAGCGGCAAGTGCAGGTACTAACCCAGATAATTCTGTTTATATAGATCAAGCTGGTTCCAGTAATACTGTAGTGATTCTACAAGATGGTTCATCAGGTAATCATATACGAGGCATAGGAGTTGACAATGCATCTTTAGTAGGTGACTCCAATGACATTGAGATTAAACAGGGTGCTGGTACATCAGGTGATGGAGTTAATTTAATTGAATTAATGGTTGATGGTGATACCAATGATCTAAAACTATATCAAGATAGATACGACGATGGAACACCAGATGCAGACCCATCCGGTGATCATATCATTAAGCTGGATGTTGATGGTAATTTAAATGATATTGAAGTAATTCAACGAGCAAATGGTACAGTTGGTCATTTTGCTGAAATAGATATAACTGGCAATTCTAGTAATTTTGATATTCTACAAAAAGGACAATCCGAAAAACAATTGTTTATAGATGTAACTGGTAATAGCAATATAATAGATGTTACACAACGAGACAGCTCATCTAAATTTGCGGATATAAAATTAATTGGAAATGGTCATGATGTGACTGTACTACAAAAAGGAACAGGTGCTCATAACGCAACAATTGATTTAACTTTTGGTTCAGGAGCAAGCACTGTGGATTTAACACAACAAGGTAGTTCAAATCAATCATATTCTCTAGAACAAATTTGTTACGATGTATCCGGGTGTTCAACTACAGTAACCCAAGGATATTAATAATTTTATTACTGCCTGCAGGAAAGAATAAATAGTAATTGCAACGCTAACAGTCTGTTGGCGTCGGTAAAAAATGACGCGGACTAAAAGTCCTTTTAGAGATGTGTAGCTCTTAACGCCCACCGTATGTAGAATTCTCTACTAGCTAAAATAGTGCTTGACAATACAAACTATACTAACTATAATAGTTAACTACGGAACCATATTATTATGACTAAAAAAACTTTAACCACTTTTTATGCTTTAGCATATCTATTAATATCAGGAGGAGTAATTGCACTTGCTAACCCTTCTTGGAATATAATATCAGTATTGATTGCTATACCAATACTATATGGAATATTTGAAACTAAATTCTTTACGAATGATAGCAAAGTAAAATGGGCTCAGGCGTTCGTATATATTGGCAGTATAACAACATTAATATTTCTATTTGATTGGACAATGTTATTATTAGGAATTGTTGCTGGATGGGTATTATTTGGAGTTGGAGTTAGTATATGTTTACATAAGTGGGCTTCACACAAGACATTTATACCTAAAAATAAATTTTGGAAAATAATTATTTTATTTTTTGGAACATTATGCACATTAGGTAGCACTATTAGTTGGGCCGCTGGACATAGAGAACACCATAGATTTACTGATAAGGATGGTGATCCGCATCGACCTGCAGGAAGTTTATGGCATAAAATTAAAGTTTACTTTTATTATTTCCCAACATATCCAATTAGCCCTATGTTAATTAAAGACCTTACAGTAGATCGTGATCATAAATGGTTTCATAGAAATTATTATAAAATCATATATGCGTACATATTAGGTTTGTTTTTAATTAATCCTAGCTATGCAGGATACTTTTATTTTATACCAGCGTTATATGTGTTTACAGGCATAAGTTGGGTAACAGTAATAGCACATATACCAACCAACGGACGTTTTGGATTTAGAAAAGATACCTGGCGTATATACAAAAGTGATGATTACACATATAACAGTCACATTTGGCAATTCCTGTTAATGGGAGAAGGATATCATAATACACATCATAGTAGTCCATGGTTATGGAATAATGCTATATTACCTGGAGAGTTTGATATATCTGCAACAATTATTAAACATATAGGTATACCTAACGACAAACAACCTAAAGAATGGGATAGTGTTCGTCGAGGGCAGGAAATGTTTGATGAAATACAAGCAGAAGTTGCTAAAAATGAACAAGACGATAGTCTAGCTGTACCAAAAGCAACATGAGCAAACCTATTGCATTAGTAGGTCATAGAGCTGGAATGGATTTAATAATTGATATTACTGACGCTATGGGACTAGAGATTGCTGGTATTTTTGACAAATATTTTTACGGTAATACAGACAGTACAGAAGGTATTCCTTTTATTGGAAACGAAGAAGAAATTACAGAAGATGATATTGAAAAATATAATTTTGTTTTAACATCTAATTATGTTGGTCATGCAAAGTTAACTAATTATGAACACAATGGTGACAATCTAAGACAACGTCGTATTAAAATATTTAAAGATCGCAATTTACCTACAGCTAATCTTATTCATCCTAATTCATATGTAGGAGATAAGACACATATTGGATCAAGTGTAATCATTGGTAGAGACTGCTATGTACGAGCTAATTCACATATAGGTGATTTTTGCTTTCTTGATAGCGGAGCGGCAGTGGCTCATGATGTACATCTTGGGGAAAATGTAATTATAACTCCTTATAGTTTCGTTGCTGGTTTTGTTAATATTGGAAATAATGTAATGATTGGAGCAGGATCAAAGATAGTAAATGGTTATAGTGATAGATCATTAAACATTGGAGACAATGTAAAAGTTATGGCCGGTTCAACAGTTTTTAAAGATGTGCCAGAAGGGAAATTTGTTACAAACACAGGTAAAATTTTACGAAGAATTGATTTAAAAAAGGAAAAGGAAAAGGAAAATGGATTACAAGATTAAAGACTTAGATCTAGCAGACTGGGGTCATAAAGAAATAGCTATCGCAGAAACAGAAATGCCAGGATTAATAGCTGTTAGAGAAGAATTTAAGGATCAACAACCTTTAAAAGGTGCCCGAATTACAGGTAGCTTACACATGACAGTGCAAACTGCTGTGCTAGTTGAAACTTTGGTTGCGTTAGGTGCTAGTGTACGCTGGAGTTCATGTAATATCTTTTCAACACAAGATCATGCCGCGGCCGCATTAGCAGAACAGGGAATTCCTGTATTTGCTTGGAAAGGCGAAACAGAAGAAGAGTATTGGTGGTGTATAGAACAAACACTAGAAGGACCCGATGGATGGAAACCAAATATATTACTAGACGACGGTCACGATCTAACTGGTTATATTATGGACAATCGTCCTGACTTACTGGATGATATTGTTGGAGTAACGGAAGAAACAACTACAGGCATACACAAGATATTGGAACGTATTGAAAAAGGTAAAATGCTATTACCAGCTATCAATGTTAATGATTCTGTAACCAAAGCTAAGTTTGATAACTTGTATGGTTGTCGTGAAAGTTTAGTTGATGGTATTAAGCGTGCCACTGATGTTATGATAGCAGGTAAGACTGCTGTGGTAGCAGGCTACGGTGATGTTGGTAAAGGTTCAGCACAGGCATTGAAAGCATTATCAGCTCAGGTATGGATAACTGAAGTAGATCCAATTTGTGCTTTACAAGCCGCAATGGAAGGATTCAAAGTAGTCACCATGGACTATGCTAAAGATAAGGCAGACATCTTCGTAACAGCAACAGGCAACGTTGATGTTATTACTAAAGAACACATGATAGCAATGAAAAACAATGCCATTGTTTGTAATATTGGACACTTTGATAGTGAAATTGATATTGCTGGTGTAAGTGATTTTGGATGGGATGAAATTAAACCACAAGTAGATCATGTTACCTTGCCGAGTGGTAATAAAATTATTATTCTGGCAAGAGGTAGATTGATTAATCTAGGTTGTGCCACAGGACATCCTAGTTATGTTATGTCAAACTCATTTACTAATCAAGTGCTAGCACAAATAGAAATGTTTAATAATCCTGACAGCTATGAAACAGGCAAACTCTATCTACTACCTAAACATCTAGATGAAAAAGTAGCAGAGCTACATCTGGCTAAAGTAGGTGCAGAATTAACCCGTTTAACGGATAAACAAGCTGAATATATTTCAGTTCCTGTTAACGGCCCTTATAAGGTGGAAACATATAGATATTAACACTATATGTTGTGCTTTTTTTAAACCCAGCCACTGGATTACGATAAATATTACAGTAATATTACATAGGAAACATTTTATATGAAAGCATTAAAAATAGCAGTATTATCAACAGTATTTTTAACGTCGGCTGTTGTAGCTGACGAACATAGCAGAACAAAAGCTACAGTAGATACTAGTAATAACTGGAACATATCAGTTACAGCTACTAGTGAGTATCTATTTCGTGGTCTAAAACAAACTCAAGGTGACCCTGCACTACAAGCTAGTATAGATTATAACTTTGATGGTGGACTGTATGCCGGTGCATGGGCAAGTACAGTTAAATGGACCGAAGAAGGCTACATGAATAACAACGATGTAGAAACTAACTTTTTTGTAGGTTATTCAGACACACTTGGACAAACAGGTATTGGATATGACGTAGGTGTATTACAATACTATTATCCAGGTACTGTTAAAAATGGTGTTGCAGATACTGACGCAACAGAAATTTATGCTGGTGTTAACAAAGACATACTTGGCATGAATTGGGCTGTTAAATATTCTCAAGTTGTCTCAGATGATGCTTGGGGAATTGGAGATGCTGATGGTAGTCAATATGTTGAAGCAAATCTAACAGTTCCATTAACAGAAAAACTTTCAGCACTTGCTCATGTAGGTCGCTCTGAGTTTGACGGTAATGGCAATGACGTATATGATTATACTGACTGGTCACTTGGTGCAGAATATGCAGTAGGCGATTATGTTACAGTAGGTGCTGGTTACTCAGACACAAATACTAACGAAGCAAACTGGACCCTTAATGGTGAAGACCAAGGTAAAGGACAAACACTTGCTTGGTTAACATACGCATTCTAAATTAAATTAGAATAAATTGAAAGCACCTTTGGGTGCTTTTTTTTTGAAAAAGAAACGATACAATAAAGATTACAGTTAGATTACAAAAATGCAATTAGTGCTTGCTTTTTCTTAAAATCCTAGTAAAATATAGTTTTAAGTAATTAAATACAATTGATGAAAACATTCAAATACTATTTCAACAAAACTATCATCACACTTTGTATTCTCTTCTTTTTCGTAATATGGTATCAAGTACTTTCTAAAATAATATGTAATTCATTTTGTGAAGTTGAGCAAGAAGTGCAAGGAGTTGTTATAGCATATGAGGATATGACTCCTGAACAACGTCGAGCAGAATTTGAAAAACTAAAAGCACAAAGGACAGCAGAAAATGAAAAAAATAGTAGTATTACTAACACTACTGGCAGTGTCAACATTAGCTCTAGCAGATAAACCAGGATACTATTCAGCTATTAAGTTTAGTATAGAAGAAAGTAATACTGGAGGAAGTGACAGTACTAAATGGGCAGTCAAATATGGTAAGCACATTAACAAACATCTTGATGCTGAATTATATACAAGAACAAAAGACAAAGACTCTGGTAGTAATGATACAAGAGTAGAAGCCGCAGTGATTGGCAAGTACAAACTAACAGATGATTGGTCAACTAGTCTTAGAGTTGGTGCTGGTAACAAATATACACGAACTGATGACTTTGGTTATTGGACAGTTACACCAGCAGTAAAATATAAAATTACTGACAAGCTAAGTGCTAAACTTGGATATAGATTTCGTGACGCATTTGAAACAGAAAGACAACAGAATGACCAAACAATTAAGTTAGGCATTGGCTACAAGTTAACCAGTGATGTATCTCTAGGTGCTGGCTATGACTGGAAACGTGGTGACAGTGATGCTGACGGTTTTGGAGTTGGTTTTAAATTCGAATTTTAATAATATTGTATAATGGTAGGTGTTGAGTACTAAATAATATTACAACGTTCATCCCACTGGGACGGAAGTAGGCATAAGCTGAAGGAACGCTTCTTGTTAAAAGGAGGTAGCTTTATGTATGCTAAAGAAAATAATACATCCACCATATTAAAAATTGCAACATTGTTAGATCTTGAAGTAAAAGAAGTAACTAAATTTCTTGAACTAATGCTAGACGGATACAACTTCACAGATGCCCTTAACGGTTGTCATTTGACCAGAGAGGACTGTGAACTAGTATTAGCAGAACTTAAGAAAAGAAAAAAATAATATGGTACAACTTAGAAAAGCACTTTTAGGAGTGCTTTTTTATTGTCTATAATAAATACCTTTAAGCACAAGACCAAAAGTCTTATTTTACTAATTTTTCAAAAAGGTAATATATGGCCAATAAGAATTGCTACTGGAGACCAGAGACAGATGATGATATGGAATGGTTAAACAGCCTGGCGAAACCCATAAAACCCATAAAACCCACTGATCAAAAGAAGTAGACATATCTAACTATAGACTATATAATATAACTTATGATAGTCATAACAGGTTACGGTTACGTAGGAAAAGCCATCGAATCGGCACTAATTCCACACGTTGATATAGCTATTGTTGATCCAATGATCAACGATAAACGTGTGTCTGACTTTGATGCTGAAGCAGTAATCGTAGCTGTATCAACACCCAACACACTAGACGGTAGTTGTAACATGCAAAACGTATTTGATGTATTGGCAGATGTACCCGAAGATGTTCCTGTACTAATTAAATCAACTATATCAATAGAAGGATGGAACGAACTGACTGATAAGTATCCTGATCATAAGATTACATTTAGTCCAGAGTTTCTAAGAGCTAACACTGCAATCGAAGACTTTCACAATCAGGACTATGTATTTTTAAGTGGTGATAATCATAAGTATTGGGAAAAACTATTCTTAGATACTATTAAGAAACCAAGTCAGATTTATTCAGCTGAAGAACTTATATTAGCTAAACTATTTCGGAACAGTTTTCTAGCAACCAAAGTTACATTCTTTAATCAGGTCAATGACTTATGTCAACGATTAGAGTTAGACTACGAGAAAGTCAGAAAGATTATCACAGATGATCAGCGTATAGGTACTGGCCATTCACAAGTTACAGAAGAACGTGGATATGGTGGACACTGCTTACCTAAGGATACAGAAGCACTATTAAAAAGTGCATTGCAACATGGATGTAGTATGAGCTTAATTCAAGAAGCAATTCGATATAATAAACATATTAAGAAAAAAACTAATAAATATTGATATGCTTACAACAATACTTTTTTTCGCTCTTTGTTATCACATACTATGGGCAACGTTCTCTATAGGTGTTCATCGACAACACATGCACACATATTGGAAATTAAATCCTGTGTTAGATCATTTATTTAGATTTATATTATGGCTAACTTGGGGAGCATTGAATTTTAAAAATGCAATACCAAATTTAGTAGCTCAGCATCGAAAACATCATGCACAAAGTGATCAATGGAACGATATTGATAATTATGATCCTGTAAGTCCTCATGTGTTTAGTTTAAGAAAGCTGTTAGATTTTTCAAAAATTCGTCCAGGAACACAATACTGGATAAATCCAAAAGATATATCAATTTGGGGTAAAGGTGCAACATCCTATGATGATTGGATAGAAAACAACATATATGTAAAATATCCTACATCAGGATTAACCATATTATGGATAATTGCTACTTTTTTATTTGGATGGCCTGGTTTTATAATAGGTGGTTTATATAAATTTTCAATCAAAAAGGTAGTAGCATTCCATGCGGCATGTTTGCACGTAGTTGGATATAGAACTCAAAAAGCTAAACTGTCTTCTGATAGATCGTTGAATACATTTCCGTTATCATTAGTAACTGCTGGAGAAGGATTGCATGGTAATCATCATGATAATTGTCGTCCAAGTAATTTTTCATTTCACTGGTGGGAATTAGATTTGGGTTATTGGTATGCTGTTGGTTTATCTAAGCTAAAACTTTTAAAATTTATCTAAAGATACAGAAGCACTGTACAGTAATAGGTAAATCTTATTATCCCCATTTAAACATTCAACAAGCAAAACCTGTTAAAAATCAAATTACTATAGTATAATTAAATAAGTACAATACTATGAGAAAGGAATTAATTATGGAAAGAGAAGAATAAATTATGGATACTTTTTTTCTTGGCATTACACTTTTTACTTTGATTGTGTTGTCACTTGTAACGATAATTATTTTTGCTCGAAGTCAACTTGTCCAATCAGGTGAAGTTAATATTACTATCAATGGCGAAAAAAATATAAAAGTGCCTGCTGGTGGAAAGTTACTACAGGCCTTAGCTGGAGAAAAATTATTTGTTCCATCAGCTTGTGGAGGTGGTGGTACTTGTGCTCAGTGTAAGGTTAAAGTTCATTCAGGAGGAGGATCCATTCTCCCAACTGAAGAAGGACATATCAGTAAACGAGATGCGTCTTGTGGAGATAGGCTGTCATGTCAGGTAGCAGTAAAGCAGGACATGGAAATTGAAGTACCTGAGGAAGTTTTTGGAGTCAGAAAGTGGGAATGTAAAGTATTAAGTAATGATAATGTTGCTACATTTATTAAAGAATTAATTATAGAGCTCCCCAAAGGTGAAGATGTAAATTTTAAAGCAGGTGGATATATTCAAATTGAAGCACCTAGCTATAAACTTTCATATAAGGACTTTGATATTGGGAAGGAATATCACGAGGATTGGGATAGATTTAAGATATGGGATGTTACCTCTGAGGTAAATGAACCAATTGAAAGAGCATACTCTATGGCAAATTATCCTGAAGAAAAGGGTATAGTAATGCTAAATGTTCGAATTGCAACTCCACCTCCAGGTTCATCTGGAATTCCAGCTGGAAAAATGTCTTCTTATATTTTTAATTTGAAAAAGGGTGATGCAGTTACTATATCAGGACCCTTTGGTGAGTTCTTTGCACGTGAAACCAAAAAAGAAATGATTTTTATTGGTGGAGGTGCTGGTATGGCACCAATGAGAAGTCTTATTTTTGATCAGTTTAGGAGAATAAAATCTGACCGAAAAGCATCATTCTGGTATGGAGCGAGATCGAAAAAAGAAATGTTTTATGTCGATGATTTTGATCAGATTCAAAAAGATAATGAAAACTTTTCTTGGCATGTTGCTTTGTCCGATTCACTTCCGGAAGATAAATGGAAAGGGCATAAGGGATATATTCATAATATACTTTTTGAACAGTATTTAAAAGATCATCCAGCTCCAGAGGATTGTGAGTACTACCTATGTGGGCCACCTATAATGAATCAATCAGTGGTTAATATGTTAATAGATCTGGGAGTCGATCGTGAAGATATTTTACTTGATGATTTTGGTGGGTAGTTGAATATAAGGAAAAATTTAAAATGAATACAAAAGTATTAAGATTTACAGCCTCATGGTGCGAGCCATGTAAGGCATTAGCAAAAACAATTGAAGACGCTGATATTGAATTACCAATTGAAGTTATTGATATAGACAAAGAAGCCTCTAGAGCTATGAAATTTCAAATACGCTCTGTACCTACAATAGTTATTGTTGATGAGAACGGTGAGGAACTTCGACGACAAATCGGAATGATGACATTGTCACAGTTTGAGCATTTTGTTAAAAATGTTTAGTTGCTAATCATGATAATCATTATGTTTTTTAATTAATTATATGTTATTATTATAATAAGTAATAGCAGTAGCAACTGTTGTTACTTGAAGCAGATCTCAAATTGGACTTGTGGTAACACTCTCCAATGATTTGGTTAGCCGACTTATTAAAAAACTTTTTATAAAGGACTATTATTATGTGGACTAAACCTCAAGCAACAGAAATGCGTTTTGGTTTTGAAGTAACTATGTACGTAATGAACAAGTAATTGTTTGTTAGTATATAAAACTTTAAACTAGCATTACACTGTTTAAAAATTTAGAAAGCACTCATTTATGGGTGCTTTTTATTTGACCAACAAATATACATTATATTATAATATGAGCAAGTATTCTATAAATACTTTTACTAGTTCACAAGACTAGTAATTTTTAAAAATCCCAAAAGGAGAAGAAAAAATGTCAGTAGAAACAAAAATAGACTGGAATGAAGAAGATAAAGAAGCAAAAGAAGATAAAGAAATGACAGCTAAAAAACAGAGTGAAGAATTTTCTAAATCTAAATCAGAAGAAATGGCAAGAAGAGTTGTCGCTTTTAGTGACTGCGGTTAATATTAACAACTAGATAAAATTATGCCTACAAAATTACTGACCAAGGTGTTAGTTTCACCCTGGACAGCTCTTATTACTCTCACGATCATATTGTACATAGGCGTTCAACAACCTCAATTCATTGAAAGTGTTAAGTTAAGATACTTTGATACCTTAATCACAAGCCAACCAGAACAACAAACAACTATATCAACAGTTAACATTGACGAATCCGCATTAGAAAAATATGGACAATGGCCTTTTAGTCGTGATATCTACGCAGACATAATTAAGGACTTGTATGAACGTGGTGCTGGACTAGTGGTATTCAATGTGCTTATGCCTGAACAGGATAGACTGGGCAAAGATTCAGTGCTAGCTAAAACAATGGAAGAATATCCAGTTGTACTTCCGAACTATGGTAGTGATAAAACAAAGAATATGCCACGTAATCCCGGTGCTGTTTCGATAGGTGACCCTGAAGGCAAAGTAGTGGAGTATGATGGCATTGTGGCAAGTATACCTGAACTAGAAAATCTAGCTTACGGTACAGGTATCGTAACAACATTCCCTGAAGTAGATGGCGTTACTCGTAGATTGCCAATGGTCATTAAGAGTGGAGACACACTATATCCAAGTATGGGTTTAGAAGTTCTACGTATACTAGCAGGTGATCCTAGTTTCCAGATTAAATTCTCAGACATAGGTATTGATAAGTTACGTGTACCACAGTTTGGTATTTTATCAACAGACCCTATTGGGCGTGTATGGATTGATTATCAGCAACGAGCTCAAGCATACAGTTTAACTGAACTTCCAAATACATTTGACAGTGGAATAGTTATTGTGGGTACGAGTGCTCCGGGTATTAGTAATCCAATATCAACCAGTCGTGGCGAAGTATGGCCGCAAGATATGCAGGCCTCAGTGATAGCTACACTAGCAAGTGGTATCAATATCCAACGTCCAGACTGGGCATCGGGTAGCGAACTACTTGCTCTGGTAGTTTTAAGTATTATATTACTGTTTTTAACACGTTGGGTATATGTGGGCTTAGGAGTAGGAATAGTAGCACTAGCGGCGATTGTGCCGGTCACACAGTACCTTTATGCAACATATTTGTTCTTGTTTGATGCTACATTAATGTTAGGTGGATTAACAATTATACTGCTACATGCTTACGGTGTTAAGTTTGTTTCAGAGTTCTTACAGAAGCAGGCAATCAAGAAACAGTTTGCTGGTTATGCGTCGCCGACGGTGGTTAAACTGCTACAAGAAAATCCAGCATTAATTAAAGATGGTATGAAGCGGGAGATTTCAATTTGCTTTTCAGACTTACGTGGATTTACACCCTTAGGTGAAAGTTTTGGTGATGACGTAAAAGGGCTTACACAAATTATGAATAGCTATATGGATGCCATTACACAACCTATTCTGGATAGTAACGGTATGGTTATCAAGTATATTGGTGATGCTAGTATGCACGTACATAATGCTCCCAAAGATGATCCTAATCATGCTAAAAGTGCTGTTCAAACAGGACTTAACATGATTGAAGCTGTTAGAAAGTTCAATGATAAAATTGTAGCCAAAGGCCGTCCACCGATAGGTATGGGTGCTGGCATCAACACCGGACTTGGATATCTAGGAGAAATGGGCTCAACAGCAAGACATAGTTATGATGTACTAGGTGATGCTGTATCAACAGCGGCACGTATTGAAAGCAAGTGTAAAGAATACGGATGTTTATTATTGGTAGGTGAAGCCACTTACGATAAAACCAAGGATGACTTCTTTTATCTGCAGGTAGACGAACTAGCAGTCAAAGGTAAAACAGTCGGCATTAGAATATACACAGTTTTAGATACTCCATTCAATGCGTATTACAATAGTCGAAAAAAACATCAAGAAATGTATGCATCATATCAAGCACAAGAGTTTGATAAAGCAATTAAAATGTGTCAAAATTTAAAGTCACACTTTGAAGGACAAATGACTAGCTATTACGACATGTGGATTGAACGTTGCGAGTATATGCTAACACAAGATTTGCCTAAAGATTGGAACGGAGTCTTTATAGCAACTACCAAATAAAATAGTTACATTTATGTAACATATTGTTTTATATAAATAATAATAGTGGACAACTATACTAATGCCCACAAGGAGCATTAAATGTTTAAGTCACTATTATTAATAATATTATTACTATTCACTGTCTCAGCAATTGCTGACAGTTCTAAAGTCTGTGTTCGAAATCAAGCCGGAGGCTTAATCGTATTGACACAAGAAGCATGTCAAATTCCAATTGTCTCAAATAGTTTCCCATTTTACGGTTATGCTACTGAAGCTAACGGAACATTTCACGAAGGATGTTTTAATATTCCTAAAATCGACGATGCTCAACAATCACCAGGTGTAAGAATTGTTCCTGTTGTAAACTTCATTGATGGAAATGACGGGGAAATAATTACATTTGAAGCTGAAGTGTTTAGGGCGGAATCTTGCCCAGTTTCATCTATTTAATGATCACAAGAAATTTAAAGTCAATGATTCCAAACAGTAAATATCATTATGAATAAAAAATATCAAGAATGGTCAAGAAATAATACTATAGGTTGGGTATCTAAAGAACCAATTACAGGAAAATTTGCTAGTGATCCTTGGGAAGGACAGTTCGGCTATAACAATGTTGGAGAATATGTTCAATACCGAAATGGTATCTGGACTAAAGTAAAAACATACAATTAGCGTGTTTTTGTAGAAGCAATACTGTCTATATGTTTTTGTACATGATCAACAAGAGCATTAAGCTCATCAATTAAGCCCTGATCCATATAAGATCTGACTATCTGAGCTAACATTAATCCATTAAACTCACTTAGTGAAATTTCATGATTGTCAATGAAGTCCATGGTTATCTCAGTAAGATCCTCTGCCATTTCTTCAACTTCGATCTGACTTAAATCGTCAAAGGATGGTTCTATATCGTCATCGTTTATCATTAGTCTTCCTTTTTCTTTTCTTTTTTAATACTATCTTGTTTAATTGCTTCGTCGATAATTTCTTGTTTGTTTTCTTCTGATATTTCTTTACCACGAAGTTGAAGAACTGTATTTAATTTTTGGTTCAGCCTAATTAGATCATTATCTAACATACGAATACGATCAATTAATGCAATTAAAGTTTTTTGTGCGTCACTTAGAATAGGTTTAACTTCTCGAGTAGCCCATATCCAAATATAATAGACAAAGTAACCTAAACCACATGCGGCCACTATTGGGAATCCGTACTTTGAAATTAAATCTGCTATATCCATGCTAATACTTATTCAGAGTTTTTGGGTGTGATTATTATTTCAGCATTACCCAATTGACATACCATTCTAAACTTATTGCCCACAGTTGTATCGTAACAATGCTAACAACTATTAGTATAAGAAATTTTTTCATTCGTCTTCAAATTTTTCTTCTTCAAAAGGTTTTACAAAGAATACAACAAAAATTATAAACAATAGGGTAACAATAGGAGCGGCAAATAATACCCATAACTCCCAAGACATTTTACTTATCTGCGTCGGTAGGTTTAATTGAAGACTTTCCAAACCACTTAACAGCATTATAACATGCCCATTTCTTCCAAGCTGGTATTGCTGGTTCAGCATCATTCATTGCATCTCTAAAGACTCTGTCTGATGTTTTCTTAGCTTCAAATGCAGTAGCATCATCACCGTTATGATAGCGGAATTTTCTAATTTTAGCATAAAGAACATCATGTATAACAGCGGCTCTGGCACAATCAAAAGGTGCTATAAAAAACCATGCAACTCTCGGTACTGATGCCATATCTGTTTTTAATCCTGCTGGTGCAGTAATCTTACAACTACGACCATCAATTGGTGCCTTTACTGCTTTAAGTGTTCCAACTTCATGATCAGTTAGATGATCATCTTCATACACTAGCTTGGTATTCAATACCCATTGTCTTGGTGGATGGTATTTTGCGTCCATTAATCCGTTGAACTTACTCATTTTATTGCTCCTATTTTTTATGTTTGTTTATTAGTCCCGTCTCGCATCATTCTTACCATCTGCACGAGCAATACGATCCAAGTCAGGTTTGACTCCTAATACAGATGACATTAACATGTCGATACGTATAACATCATGATTCATTGTTTTAACACGATTGTCGAGAGCTTTAATAATACCAGTAAGCCCTTTGATAGAACCCATGACACCACCTAATATAAATTTCATTGTAAGAAATACAAAATAGCCGCCGACCAAAGCGGCCATTATTGGAAAGCCAACTTCGGCTACTAGTTTAAAAATTTCGTCCAATTCAGAACCCCCGTTCAGTGGTCTTGTTTATTATATGCGTATTTAACCAATACATTCAGCTACTTAATATACGTATTTAATTATTAACAAAATTTGAAAAGTTTAGGAAGTAAGAAGTTTTCTAGTAGTAGAATAATCTATTTCTGAATCATCATATTCAATATCCTTAAATAATTTTTTAGTATTATCTAACAATTCGTCTGTAATGATTTCTTTAAACTTGCCATAGAAGTGATGGAAGTTATGCTCAATGATAGGTTTACATTTACGTTGTACCTCAATTTTCTCAGATTCTGATAGGTCACAATACCATTTGATTTGAGATACCACTGCGTTAATTCGATCGTCATTATTCTTAATAGAGTCATAACTCTCGTCTATGATGCCTGTAAATGTTTTAAAACCATACGAACGTAAGTACTCCAAGTTGCCCGGGGCGGCTAGTAACATAAAAGGCTGTTTACTTACAATAGGTTTAAATATTTTTTCTGTCAGATGTAGCTTGTCGTAATAGAATATAGTTTCTGTAACTATATGCCAAAAGGCATCTACGTCAGCTATGTCTGCTGATGCTGAGCCAGGAATCTGATCATTATCTATAATCAATTTATATTCATTTACAGGATTATCTGATGGATTGGTACTTACTCCGTAACTTACAGCACCTTGATCTAATAAATTCTTTTTTCTAAGTTGTTCAACGAATGTTTGACGATAAGCCCTATCGCCGGTAACTATTCTATTAAAACTTACAAAATTATATTTGTAGTCTTTAACTATATCTTTAGTATAATTTAGTGCATGAAATCCTCGAAACCAATCCAATGCCGCAAAGCCGTGAAAGAAATAGTATAATCCTTTCATGTTGTATTTTTCTAAATATGAATTAATCGTTTGAGATTTTTCACTGGTAGCAATTATGTTGGGTTCTTTATATAATCTATTAGGGTCGGCTAAATTTAATAGATGAATTTCGGGATCAGGTGCATTGTGCCATAGGCCTAACTCTTTATTATGTAATTGTATTTGTAGTAGTTCTTCCACACTATGCCCAGTTGGAAATCGAAAAATATTAATATAGTTATCACTGATATTTTCTAAGAGAGGTTCTTGATCATAGAATAAAATTTTAAATTTATTATCATAAGAATTCTCTATCTCGGTAAGGCAGTCCAAACTAAGCTCGCTGACTGGTCCTTCTATGGCAACTCCGTCAGGCAAATGCACACAGTCAAAATCCTTAAAGATTCCCTGATAAAAGAATTTGTATATATGTTCAATTTGGAGCATAATGATATTTACTTAAATTAATTTAGACCGTATAATAAAACAATGATAAGTACAAGATAATTATAGTAGTATATTAAAGGATATCACATATGAACATTGGATTCATTGGGCTAGGCAAACTAGGACTAGATTGTGCAGAAGTAATGGCAGAAAAGCATAATGTGAGAGGATACGACGTAGAACCTAGAACTAGCCATTCAGTTGCAGTAACAACTCCTGAGAATACAATTAATCAATCAGATTGGTTGTTTATTGCAGTACCCACTCCACATCAAGAAGGATATGATGGGTCAGTACCATCAAGTCATATGGAACCTAAGGACTTTGGTCATGAATATGTATATGATGCCATTGACAACATCAACAGATACGCTAAAGAAAGCAAAAAAGTTGTGCTAATATCAACAGTATTACCTGGAACAACACGCAAACATTTTATTACCAGATTAGATAGCAAGCATCAGTTTTTATACAACCCTTATTTGATTGCTATGGGTTCAGTTAAGTGGGATATGGTGAATCCAGAGATGGTTATGATTGGCACTGAGGATGGCAATCCTAACGCACTAGCAAAAGAACTAATTGATATATACCAGACAATAATGGAAAACGATCCACGTTACGAAATAGGCACGTGGGATGAATGTGAAGCAATTAAAATATTTTATAACACCTTTATTTCAGCCAAGGTTGGCTTGGCTAACATGGTACAGGACTTTGCTATGAAGATAGGGCATATTGACGTAGACGTTGTTACAAATGCTCTGGCTAAGTCAGACATGCGTATTATGGGACCTAAATATATGACAGCAGGTATGGGAGATGCTGGTGCTTGCCACCCGAGAGATAATATTGCACTTAGATGGCTAGCACAGGAGTATGAAGTTGGCTATGACATGTTTGACACTATCATGAGTGCTAGAGAAGTACAAGCTAAAAACTTAGCCAAATATCTGGTAGATGCGGCCAAACAAAATTTGATTGACGGTCCTATCGTTATACATGGTAAAGCATATAAGCCAGATGTGGAATACTGTATTGGATCCTATTCAACTCTGGTAGGATTTTATGTTAAAGAACTTGGATCTGAGGTTGTTTACATTGATCCGTTAGCAGATGACAAAACCGAATGTGTTGATAATGCTGAGCGTGCTGTTGTATTGATGGCCCACAACAGACAGATCACATATGGTTATACCGGCGAGCAAGAAAAACAAAACTTTTACTTTGATATTAAACCTGGATCAATAGTTGTTGATCCTTGGAGACAACTTGAATCTACCGACGCTTACGAAGTTTTACACTACGGAAACACACGATAACTGGGCATCTGGTTATACTGATCCGTTATGGGCGTTAAGCCATAGAGATCTTAAGTATACCAATTATCCGTTTAACGATCAAGATACCCTAGCACAATGGCAAGAACATGGACTTGATTTTAATAACTATACAGGTGATCTAATTAATCATAATAAATGTCCTGACTGGGCAAGAGGTCTAGCCAATGGAATAGGATTAGATAATATTGGTGTTAGTTTATATAAGATGGCTCCTGGTCGTGTTCTTCCAGGGCACATAGACACTTATCGAGCTTACAAAAAAATACTTGATATTGATCACGATCGTATATTTCGTATTTTGGTCTTCCTAGAAGATTGGGCTAGTGGACATATACTAGAAGTTGACAAGCAATTGGTACCAAATTGGCAAGCAGGAGATTGGATAGGATGGAGAGGTGACACACATCACCTAGCGGGTAATTTAGGAACAACAGATAGATACACACTACAGATAACAGGAACATATGAGCCAGAATAAAATTAGTCAAGACCTAAGTACACAACGTATTGCAATAAGCACTGACGGTATTGAAATAGATAGTAGTCAAGGTAATCTTGTATCTGAAGCATTATTACTTGGTACTATTGTTATTGTGGTAGCTATTTTATATGTAGGAAAGAAATGGATAGATAGGAAGTTTAAATAACAGTGAAAATACAATCATCAGATGAATACTCACAGTTACAATCAGTCATTGTAGGAACTGCTGAAAATGCTAACTGGCCGACCCAAGACAAAGCGTTCCGTGATATGGAACGTTCTACTCGTTGGAAAAATACTCCAGTACCAAGCGGACCTGTTCCTCAATTTATAATTGATCAAGCTGAAAAAGAGCTGAATGAAATGTGTAACATGTTAATACAACATAACGTTGATGTTCACAGACCCAATTGGTTTGATTATCAGAGGCAAGATAGCATGTACGGTTACTGTCCGAGAGATAGACTGTTAGTAATTGATGATAAGATAGTTAATTGCAACATGCGTTTTCCTGTTAGACAGCACGAAATAGACACATACGATTTCTTACCACACGAAAACATTATTACAGTAGATAAACCAGAGGCAGTATTTGATGCGGCTAACGTATTACGACTAGGTGATGATTTATTATATCTGGTAAGTGATTCAGGAAATCTTAAAGGCAGTGAATGGTTACAAGCAACATTCCCTAACAAGCGTGTGCATGTATTAGATAATATATACCAAGGTGTACATATTGATTCAACTATTACTGCGTTAAACGATCATACTGTGGTGTTAAACGGTGGACGCATAAATGAAACTAACTTGCCCGAATTATTTAAAGACTGGGACTGCATATATTTTAATTCGCAAGATGTTAAACCTGCAGGGTTCTACAAGTATCCTTACGCATCAAAATGGATGGCACTAAATATGTTTTCGATTGATCCAACAACAGTTATGGTAGATAGAGATCAGGACACAATAATTAATGAACTAGAAAAGAAAAACTTTACAGTGATTCCGTTAAAACTGAGTCATGCAAGAACACTAGGCGGTGGGTTCCACTGCTGTACATTAGATTTATGGAGAAGCAACGATGCTTGATCAAAAAGCAATAACAGAAGTAATAGAAGAGCAGATACATATCAAGGTTCAAGAAGAAATGGAACTGCTACTTAAAGATAATTCATGGAGCACAGTTGTTGAAGAACATCTAAAACGTTTTGCACAAGATAGAGTAGCCGCAAAATTTGCTAGTGCAGAGTATCTACCTACAATATTAAAAACCATTGATGAGTCAGTTAAGAGATTGTTCGATGATGGAAAAATAGACGACTTTATTGGACTGGTCGACGAACACAAGTTAAATCAATTAGTTGATGATAAAGTATCGCCGATTATCGACGAATATATTGAAAAACAGTTTGGGGATCCAGACTGGCTGACTAAAATACAATCAATTAGTAATCACTCAGCGATGGTCCGTGCAGAAAAAGAACTAGCTAAGTTAGATATTGACAGTAAGATAAGTCAAATGATAGATGTAAAACTTGATAATAAAATTAAAAGTATTGAAGATAAAGCAACTAGTCCGCAGTTAACTATATTAGATGATATTGTTGTTAACGAACACGAATTTGTAACTGATAGCATCACCGTGATTTCAGATGCTACTATTAATAAAAGTCTTACTGTCAATGACTTAATTATTCGAGGTCGAGTCAACACAGACAACTCTAGTTGGTCGGAGTTGAGTAACAAGATCAAAGAAGAAACTGTTGATAGCGTAAGAGATGATCTGACAGACATTATCACAAACAGTGTACTAACCACTGTTCAAAAGAAAGGTATTCAACTTAAAGATATTAAAATAGGTAAAGAAAAGTTGATCGACGATGGCATGTTATCTAGTGCAATTACTAAAAGTAGTTTAGAACGAGTAGGATTACTACAAGGATTAACAGTGATTGGATCTACATCATTAAATGAAACTGTGACAGTTAGTCGAGGCAAATTAGGAATTAATACAGACACTCCTTCTTCTGCACTAGACATATGGGATGGAGAGGTACAAATTACATTAGGTAAAAAACAAAAAGATACCGGATATATCGGCTTGAATCGAAAAGGAACCTTAGAGATCGGAACAGATAACAATGCTATTACGATTGATCCAGAAGGTAAAACCAAAATCAATAAGTTAATGATTGGACGTAATAACATTAGTTGGAGTAGCGAACTACCAGGGTTTTCTGGACAAAAAGGTGATATTGTATTTAATATGGATCCAGATACAAACAATGAGATAGGCTGGCAGTGCCTAGGACAATTCCTTTGGAGGAAAATTAGTTAATGGAATATTGTTGGCTAGCTCAAAAAGACTATGATCCTGATACCACTATTGGTACAGATAAAATGAAAGATGTTGCTAGCATATGGGGTAGCTGGAAAAGTCATAGACAGTGTCAAACTGATAATTGTGTAGTTGATGATTTTAAAGATGCAAACAGTTTAATTAAAAGAAATTTTAACTTTGAAACTAACCTATGGACACATGAAGAAAACTTTGTTAACTTAGGTCGACCTGACGCACTAAGTCTACACAAAATAGGAATTGATAACGATTTACAGGACCGTGATGATCTTGTAGCAATGGCACTGGCAGGAGCCCGTTACGATCTGGTGATAGCAGTAGGATTTGATCTCAGTTACAATACCAAATTAACAGATAAATTAGAAATAAACAATCACAAACGTTATCTCTCAGCAGTAGCAAATATAATCAAAGGCTTCTCAACAACTCAGTTTGTTTTCATAGACTTACCTTTAGAAGCAACCCAAAACTTTTCTAAATTAGAAAATTTCACTTGCGATAATATACAAAATGTGTTAACATTAGTATCTGAACTTTAATAACAAAAGGATACATTGTGATTACTACAAAAGATTTCATACGTGGATTTGGAGTGAGTGTCTTACTTTTAATTTTATATGTGGTAGGATGGTTTATTAATAATCCTTGGTTACTTGGATTTTAATGATAGGTTGTTTTTGAATGGAAAAACAATTAATAGAATGGATGAAAGAGTTTGTAGAACAACCTAACCCTAAATTAGGTAATTGGGCTCCTTGCCCTTATGCTCGTGCGGCACGCATAAACAATCAAATTGAAATTCGTCAAGGTACTAATCCTCTCATTGATGTTGAGAGTATAAACTGGAAACGTGAAGTGTATGTATTTTGGTATCCAACAGAACAGTATACAGGCCTAGAGTTTGAGCAGATAGCACGAGATCTAAATGATGCTTATATGCCAAACGACATTGTGGTACTAGAAGATCATCCAGAGTTAGTTGAAACAGTGAATGGTGTCCACATGAACTTTGGACAATCAGCGTTGCTGATAGTACAAAGATTGAAAGAATTGAACTCAGCCGCTGACAAATTACGTAGCAAAGGATATTATGATCATTGGAACCAGTCAGAATTAGATCAAGTAGTGACCTGGCGTAATAGGTAAGATGATGTTATCACCAAACGACCAAAATCTATATTACGCCAGAATTGATCTAGCAAAAACTAATTACAAAACAATAAAAAATTTTAAAGTAATCAATAATCCTAACATTGACGAACTACAATCAATCTTTAAAAAATATTGTGATCATAAAAAGTTCCTAAGCGTGGAACCTATGTGGGACAACGAATTTATATGGGAACACAATGACGTATTAGGTTATTATGATGACGCCAAACTGGTTGCGTGGAGTGTGGTTACCAAGTATAATGAAGATGTAGCATACGCAGTGCAGTTTGCTTGGGATTACGATAATCCCAAATTGTCACTGGGTATTAAAAGTTTACAAACAGAATGTGCTTACTATAAAAGTCAAGGTTACCGGTATTACTATCTAGGCGAAGCACACAAGTATAAAGAACAATTTGATGGATTTGAAATATTAGGAAAACTTTAATGGACATATATAATATTTGGGCAGATAAGAAAGGTGACATAGACGATCAACAATGGATTACTAATATGAATGCTTTTTTACAGCAGTTAGTAGATGAAGGTAAGATGGAAAAGTTTCGTGTTATGCGTATGAAATTAGGGTTTAGGAGCATGGATATACCAGAGTGGCATATCATGATGGAATTTAAAGATATGAACCAACTTGACGCCGCCCACAATAGAGTAGCACCACTCAAAGGTGAACTAGAAGATAAACATAAGAGCTTTAATCAATTTGTGGATGTAGAAACAATACAACACGCTTTATACAGAGATTACCCAGATGACATATAGCGTACACCAACACTGGGATCCACTTAAAGTATGTGCAGTAGGTATATCATATCCACCAGAGTTCTATTCGTTTATTAAAAACGCTAAAGCACGTGGTGTTATGGAACGGATTGCCCAAGAAACTGAAGAAGACTATCAAAGTTTAATTAAGATATTACATAGGTTTGGTGTTGAGACTGTAAGGCCACGTCTTAGTAATGATCTAAGTCAATATTTTAGAGTGAACGGATCTCCTATGCCGCCGAGCTTTATGACACCTAGAGATTATACGGCAATGATAGGTGACACATTTTATATGCCGGGTCAGAAGCTTACCGCTGAGAAATCCTGGAATAATGTTAAAGGACCAGACTGGCCGGTTGACTATCCAGGGTGGGATAATTTAGAATCCTGGATACAACAAGAGTTGCTAGAAGTACATGGTGTAGGAAAGAATGATATTAATTTTGACTATTTCGTACCTATTTCAGAGTTATTACAGCAACAAGGGAATAAGATCATTGAAACTTCTGGAGTGATCAATTCAGCAGTGATTACTCGTATTGGTCGAGATCTATATCACGGAACTAATGACTACAATCAAGATCAGGATCAATTATTACAAGATCGAACAGAGATATTCCCTAACTATCGCAATCATGTTGTTAACTCAGGTGGACATAGCGACGCGACATTCTGCCCCGTTAAACCTGGATTAATTGTTAGTTTACAAGATATACCAACATACCAGGAAACATTCCCAGACTGGGAGGTAGTATATCTCCCAGGGCAAAGTTGGACTCGTGTTAAACCTTTCTTAGATCTTAAAGAAAAAAATAAAGGAAAATTTTGGGTTCCTGGAGAAGAATATAACGATGACTTTACAGACTATGTGAACGAGTGGTTAGGCAAGTGGGTGGGGTACGTTGAAGAAACGGTATTTGATGTTAACATGTTGGTCATCGACGAACACAATGTCATAGTCAACAACGAAAACGATCAAGTGTTTGAAGCTTTTGAAAGACATGGTGTCACGCCTCATGTATGTAATTTTAGACATAGATACTTCTGGGACGGTGGTATACACTGTATAACCAGTGACTTACATAGAGAAGGCACACAACAAAACTACTTTCCTAAAAGAGGTTGACCTTTTAACCAAAATACCGTATAATACTTGCATGACCAAAAAAATTGGATTTGCATGTAAGTGGATTGATCGTGAAGATCAAGTAGATGGCATTAAACCTAAAGATGATGCCAAGCAATACAATACACGTTCAACAACAGTGCGTTGGCTAAACAATCAAACTCGAGAAGTAGCAGAGCAAAGACTATGGGACCTTATGGTCCATAACATAGAGTCCACACGTAAACTAATAGAAAGAGTAGGAGGATTAGATGAGCATCTCAGAATGGTTCGGCTTTCAAGTGATATATTACCTGTTTATACTCAGCATGAGTGGAGCTACTTTTGGCGCCGCAGTGATGTTATTGCTTACGCAGAGCGGGCGTTTGATCAAGTGGGTCAGTTGGCTCGTGGTCTTGGGGTCCGTTTGTCTTTTCATCCAGGGCAGTTTACAGTTTTGGCAAGTGCTAACCCAAGCATTGTCGAGCGTAGCATTGAAGAATTCGAATATCATAATGATATGATCCGTTGGATGGGTTTTGGTAAAACATTCCAAGACTTCAAGTGTAACGTACATATATCAGGTAAGCAAGGTCCAGAGGGTATTATCAAAGCATTACCAAGACTATCACCTGAGGCACGCAACACACTTACAATAGAAAATGACGAAATATCCTGGGGATTAGATGCCAGTTTAGAACTAGTAGAACATTGTGCTTTGGTGTTAGACATACATCATCATTACATTAAGACAGGTGAATACATTGAACCCACAGATGATAGATACAAAAAGCTATTAGAGTCGTGGCGAGGTGTACGTCCTGTTATACACTATTCATACAGTAGAGACGAATGGTTGCCCGAGGGCTTTGACCATAGTGAACTACCTAACTTAAACTTATTACTTGAGAGTGGACACAAGAAACAGAAGTTGCGAGCTCACAGTGATTTTTACCCTAACCAACTAGCCAATGATTGGGCTTTACAATTCTTATCGCATTCAGATATTATGTGTGAAGCTAAAGGCAAGAACATAGCTAGTTTCCGTGTAGCCGATAGAGCAAAGGAGTTAAATTTATTATGAACAAAGAAACTTTGTACTGGATAGTCTGTATAATATTAACAGGTTTATTTTTTAATCTAATAACAGGTTGTGCTAATACACAAATGGCACAACAAAATGCACAAGATGCTGAGTATCGAAAACAAACAGCTGAATATGTAGAAAGTCAGAAAAAGCAAATAGGTACCAGAGTAAAAAACGCATCAGGCCCCTTAGAAGTACCAGCAGACTTATATGCTGATTAATAAAACAAATTTAATTGGTTGACCATAAAATACAAATGTCGTATAATGTGTACATGAAAGTTTTATTATTAGTATTGTTATTAAGTGGATGTTCTGCATATTCACATAAACCAGCACCGGATTCGGTAGCTATAATGCCAAATGATTGTGCTAACGAACAAGCATTAACAAACTATCTTGAACAACAAATAGAGAGGACAGATGATGAAGCTACTAAACGTCGCTACAAGCATCGTCTTTGGGACTTCCGTTATAATTGCAACCTCGTTGCAAGCAAATGAACGGGAACCAATGGACTTTGAAGATTTAGATCATTTTCAAATTGATTGTAATTTAAAGAAAGAGCAGACAGAGTTTTTAAATTCAATGAGAACTAAAAATAAAACGTGGGCCCGATTTCAGTGGAAATTTATGCCGTGGCAAGCTGTTACTGATCACAAGGGATATTCAAAAAATAAAAGGCAAGCAACAGGAGCATACGATTGGGTGATAAATCAACACTTACACACTATAGCATCGCAGTGCTAATTGCATGTAGTGCAAATTTTGCACTTGCAGACTGTAATGTTAAGTCAAATATTGTAACTAATGCAACTTTAGACAATTTCGATATAAAAAATAAAACTGATTTTGAATTTATAACAGTTGACAACGGAAAGAGAGCGTGTAAAGCTACTATTAGAACTTCATTTAATGGAACTCCTATTACAATTACTGAACAAGCAATAATGCAAAGTGGTGTACATATATTAGAAACATGTAAACTAGCAGAAGCACAATCAATAGAACAATTAATTAAGCGTGTCGGCGAAGTTAGCATCACCGCTCGTAGTGAAATGAACTGTGATGAAAGTGAGAATACAATGTTCTCTCCTAAAGTTGGTAACATAGGAAAGTTAACACAATTTAAGAAAGATGGAAAATATAATAGAACATTTGTACATCAAGGATCAGAATGTATTTGGTTCAATGATGTTGAGTGGACCGGAGAGCTACATCAAGCTAACGGAATTGCATGTAAGTTAACAGATGATAATTATGTTGTGGTTGACAAATTTTAAGTTTGGTGTTATACTAACAAGGTATTTTAAATAAGGAAGGTACAATTATGGATATTCGTAAACTAATAGGAGCAGTGAGTGTGTTGGCACTTGTAGGTTGTGCTAGTGCTCCACAAGGTCCAGCTGAGGTAGCAGTACAAAAAACAATTGATGATATACCTAAATGGTATGTTGAGCTACCTGAAGTTGATGAAGATGAAAAAGTATTATATGTTGCAGGTACAGGTAAGAGTGGCATGCTGATGCTAGCAAAAGATAAAGCTATTCTAGATGTTGAAAAACAACTAGCTAACAAAATATCAGCAAAGGTTAGCTCACGTTTCAAACAGTATATCAGAGAAGTTGGTGCTGGTACACCGTTAACTATTCAGGACAACGAACAGGTTGTTAAGAAATTAGTTACAGAAGCAAATGTTGCAGGTTATATCAATGAAGATCATGAAATACAACGTGAAGGTGATCAGTATCGTGTTTATATCCTGGCAAAGTATCCAATTGAGGATAATACACTAAGAGCTATTGCACAAACTGAACAATTGATCAACAAGTTCAAAGGCGACAAGGATAAAGCATTTAAAGAACTTGATAGAGAAATTGATGCTAATAGAGATGGTGGAGCACCAACTTATGCAACACCTGAAGCATCTGAAGTTAGTTTTAATGAAATATCAGAAGTACAAGTATTTCCATTAGCTAACTAGTAAAAGCTACAGGGCAGTCGACGGCCCAAAGGAGCCCACTTCGGTGGGTTTCTTTTTGACTATTGTAAGTTATATTTTTCCATTAATTCCCAAGGTAGGCTAGTTACAGACTCTCTGCCTTCGAAGTGACAGTATGCTAACCAATGTTGCCAAGCACGTACCTGATCTGGATCTGGATAGTAAGGATTTTCTATTTCTGATAAATCTTGTGAACACATTTCGTTAGCGGCACACGGTGCTGATGTAAACGTGGGTATTCCATAACCAATTGCTTCAACAGCGGCCATGCTATTATATGTAACCAGAGCAAAGATCTTGTCACGATCAAATTGATGATATATGCTATTTTTTTCAATTCTGAGTTGACGTATTGGTCTATCTCTAATAATAATAGGACGATCAGTATATTTCTTTATTTCTGCTATAGTTTTCTCAAACCAATCTTTAAGAGAGTATCCATAATAAAAACAACTCTTATTTGCCGCTGGTGCTATTAAGATTGCACGACCATCTCGTTTCCATTTAGAAAATCTTAAAGGATGAGAATGACCAGCTGATTCCACTAACTCACACTGTGACTCAAACCTATCATCAGGTAAATCATACCTAGGCTTACTATGTTGTATATCGTTTGGTACCATACGAACAAAAGATTTCCGAGGAGTTACATTGCCATAATAACCACAGTCCATATAGTACCAAGGTCTTCCAGTCTTCTTGGCTATATTAATTGCTTTACGATTACCAATAAAATTACGAAATAATGCCGGTGTGTCTACAGGTAATGTATCCAGATCTTTTCTTGAACAAAAAGTTATATTGTTCATATGATCGTTCATAGCATTAATGAAAACATCGTCTCGGTCTATTGATAGTAGTTTCATAATTTAGGTTGCTGTTCCATCCAATTAAATAAATTATTATATTCTGTTTTATAGTCTTTCCAATATGTCATTATTTCAGTATAACAATTTAACACATTATCTACAGATTTAACATAAGGAATATCTATTCCAGCAGTAGAAAATAATGCCTGATTTTTCCAAGTGTTTCCTTCGACTACCACAAAAGGACATCGTGCTTTACAGGCCGCATACATTTCGTGATGTCTTGATGTTATAAAAATATCTGCGTTTCTAAGTGTATTTACAATATGATTCCAGTTGTCTTTAAAAATATCAACAGTGGGAGCGTCTTCGAAACCACGATCAATTCCTGAGTTAGAATAGTTTTTACCTATCACTATTCTCTTTTTGGGTTTATTCTGGACAGGCACATCAATCCAATAACTACAATCTAAATGTATTTCACTATCAATGTTGTATTCTTTTAAAAAACGTTGACTCATAACTTCACGTACACTGACATAACTTTGCTGTAGGGCGTTTATGTGCGTCTTAGACAGTGACATGCCTTGAAATACTGAGTTAATTACGCTAGTTTTTTTACCTTGTTTTTGTGCTTTTACCAATATATCTAAAAATTCTAATGGAACACGTCTATCTGAGTGCATGGTCCCCTCACCATTTATCATGATATGTTCTGCTTGATCAAATAGATTTTCATCGTAAGTAACTCTGTCTCTATTGCCTGGTATTGTGGCTATAATGTCGTAACGTGATTTAATATATTCAATCACTTTGGCACAGCCCGAATGATAGTTAGATGTGTCGTTAAACAATAGTGTTGAAGTTAACTTCAATTTATAGCAATCCTTTTAAATTTTGCTAATTTTAACATATATTCTCGCTCTCGTTCATAGTTGTGTTTTTCAGGTTGCTTGTACCAAGATTTAGTATACCAAGTCGGAGTAGCTTTCCAATCGAATCCGTACACATTAATATGTTTAGGATTATATTTTAGTAACCACCATAAGGTCATAAGTCCGCAACTAGGTCGATCTACCTTAACTATCGATTTAATTTCATTATTGGATTCTAACGGTATTTTATAAAAAGATATGTTATAATCTACTTCCCTATTTTTGTTACTACAATGTATGATTGTATCTCTATCACTAATATCTCTTACTGAACTATCAAACTGCATAGGATCTGAAAATACAGCTAGATCACATCGTGTGCCATGACTTTGGGGTCTATTCAATGTGGTACCAGCATTAAGTTTTACTACCAAATCGTGCTGATCAATTGCTTGACCAAAGTTCTGATCAAAAAGACTTTCGGCATTGCCGACTAATGCCATGTTAAGTCCAAGCTCTACTTTCACTATGCTGGGGTGAACTGATATAATGCTTCGTTGGGTTTGCCTGTTGTAATGATTGCTGGTGTTGATGTTCGACGCCTAATTTTAAGAACGTCTTCTCCAGTCTTAACCACAGCCATGGTGTTAGCACCAAAGTTAATTGCGGCTAGTATTTGCCATTGACCACCTTCTCCACCTGCTTTATAATAATTGAAGTTAGCAACAGTGTATGCTTTAACTACTTCGAGTGGATCACTGTTAGGTCTAGCAAATGTACTAATTAATGGTCCTGCTTGTTGCCCAAACAGTTCACCAAATAGTTGAGTAGCTAGATTTTTTCTGGTAGGAGCATCTAAACCGGCGTTGTTGACTATTTCAGTAAAAGATTTAACATTTAAACTTTTTTGTTTTGATAATGCTTGTGCCAGTGGCTCTCTTAACTGTTCATAACTGTTAATAATTTCTTGCATGCGTTCTCTAGTAGGAACAGATGTTGCTTCGCCGAAACGTCCACCACCTCCTCCACTTTTAGAAGCTTTAACTTCTACAGGGACACCTTTAACAGCAACATCACCACCTGCTGATTTAAGTGTGATGTCTGGCGATAGTATAGCAAGTGCATGCTCTCCAGGGCCTTTCATTTGCTCACCTACACCATAATCTTTAAGATGATCGAATACTACGAGATTTTCAGGTTTGTTATAAGTTAAATCTTGTAACGTATGTTGTCCTGGTTTAAGTAGTAGCTCTGCATTAATAACTTGACCTGCTTTTAAATTATCAGCAAACTTCATTTTATCTTGATATCGCATAGGAACTTCTGAAATTTTACCTGCAATCTGTAAGATTTTTTTATCTAATACTCGCTTGACTTTAGGATCACTGACTTGCCCGTACTCATTTGCTAATTCTTGAGCAACAATGTCTTTAAACTTGTCAAATGTTGATTGTTGATTTAATAAAGAATAGATACGATCCAATACTTCTTCAACTTCTTCAGCTTTCTTAGGATCGTCTGGATCTGAATCTAGACCCATTAATCGTTTAATGATGTCTTGTTTCAGCATTTGAAGTTCATCCTCTTTTAATATTTCTCTAAATCTCATCGCTATTCTCTATTTTAGATAAGTATTTATCTAATGAAGAATAACAACAAACATATCTGCTTTCATCCTTGGGCAGGAATAGATATTAATGCACAACAAGAATTTAAACCTTGTTGTAAGATTGACGAATCATTTGGAAACACGCTTGAAGAGTATCTTAATAATCCTGAACTAGCTAATATGAAAGAGCAGTTTCTTAAAGGAAATAAGCCTGTAGAATGTCAAAGATGTTGGCAAGATGAGGATGCTGGTCTCGCTAGCAAGAGGCAACTAGACTGGGAACAAGTCTATAATAAACAGGTTCCCAAAGATGTTGGCATCCGTGTTGCTATGTTAACATTTGGGAATAGCTGTAATCTTAAGTGTCGAACTTGTGGTAGTTTCGCATCAAGTAGTTGGATCAAAGAAGAAAAAAAATTATTTCCAGAGCACACAATTTATCCACACAATAGTTACTATAAAGATATTAACTATCAGTCTGAGATAGCAGAGATAGCCAAAAAAGTAACATATGTTTATATTGCAGGAGGGGAGCCTTTCTTAAGCACAGATTTAAAATATCATTCAGACTTTTTAGATTTATTGTTGGATCGTGCCGAACAAATAAGTCTGAAATATATAACAAATTGCACAGTAACTCCTAGTGATGAAATGTGGGAGAAATTTAAACGATTTAAGAATATAGAATTTCATTTAAGTATAGATGGTGTTGGATCAGTTTATGAGTATACACGATATCCTGCTAATTGGGAGAAAGTTCTAGAGAATATTAAAAGATATCAATCTTTAGCCAATAGTACTCCAAATTTTAAAATAAGTATAGGGCATACTGTTAGCGTGTTAAATGTTTATTATCTACCTGATTTTTTAATTTGGTGTTTGAAAAACAAGTTAGGCAAACCTTATCTAGGTATGGTATATGAAGAACCTCATTATAATATTAGAAACTTGCCATTGGAAATAAAAAATATCATAAAAGATAGACTAAGACTATATTCAGTAAATGAAGTGGTTTCATTTATGCAAGAAAAAGATGATCAACCCGAACAGTTTCGTAAATTTTTAAAGTATACCCAAATATTAGATCAAGAACGAAAATCTACAATGGAACAAAGTTTACCAGAATTTTATAATATGTTAATGGATCACGGCATAAAATATTAATCAAAGCCACTTGCGTTTTAAGACAAATGATCATATAATTTTATTATATAAAATACGATAGGAATAATTATGCCACATTTAGTACCAATAGTAGTTGAAAAAACACCACAAGGTGAACGAAGTTATGACATATACTCTAGACTGTTAAAAGATCGTATTGTGATGTTAGATACTGATGTGAACTCAGCAAGTGCAAGTGCTGTTGTGGCACAGATGTTATTCTTAGAAGCTGATGATCCAGATAGAGACATACTGTTTTATATTAATTCACCAGGCGGGTCAGTGACTGCGGGCATGAGTATATATGATACCATGCAGTATATCAAACCAGACGTAACAACTATTGTTATGGGACAAGCGGCCAGTATGGGTTCACTACTAGCAATGAGTGGTGCTAAAGATAAACGTTTTATCTTACCAAATGCTAGACACATGATACATCAACCAAGTGGTGGTGCACAAGGTATGGTTAGTGATATTGAGATCACATACAAAGAAATTACACGCTGGAAAGATACATTAACCAAAGTATACGAAAAACATACAGGCAAACCTTATACACAATTAGAAATGGACATGGACAGAGATACTTTTATGTCAGCTGAAGAAGCAGTTTCTTATGGACTAGCCGATAAGGTCATTGAGAATAGATAATGTTATTTGAATTGAAATACCATAGTGACTTTCCTATTAGTCAAAATGATGTTTCAATCGAAATAGATGGGCATCTTGTTGATTATAAATTTGATAATACAACAATAACATTTATTTGGGGGTTAGACTTTGGTATTCATTTTATCAAAATACGTAATCTAAATCCTGCTACACTAAAGATAGAAGATCTTTTTTATAACAAAGATAGTTTAAGACACTTGCTTTATCTTGCATATCTTGGTCAAGATAATAACAAAAAAGATAGTACTTGGGTCAAACAGGAAGACGGACCTCTTACTATTCCATTTGGATATCCGTTAGGTTGGTGGTTTTCAAAATGTGCTACTCAGTTAAAGAATGGTGATGTGGGTAACGATTTATACCAAAAGTATCGAATATTTTATCCAGACAGGAAAGAAATCTCAAAAATATATTCAAGATTTATACAAGACTTTTTTAAATATGATTTTGATTTCACAATAATTCCTAAGAAAGAGTTTCATAATCCGTTGCATAGTAAAAGTGTCCCCTACATACCCATTGATCTAGATTATGATCAAGATGGATTATTTGAAGAGTTTGACAATAAACAAGATATACTATTCGACGGAACTTATTCGCCGTCCCAAAAAAAATATAACTCGCAATGGAAACTATCAATGTGTGTGCCTATGAGCTTACAAAATCAGACTGACGTTAAAGCCTGGAAGAACGGATATATTTACGAACCTGATCAATTTCCGTTGCTCTATCAGTTGCTTGATAAAATATCTGATCTAGGTGATGTGTATATCTATCATGCGTTCATTGGTTTAGTTGAACCAAACACCAGAGTAGACCCGCATAAAGACGATTTAAGTAATAGCAATCGAAAACTTGGATATGATGTTGAAGGACTTTGTCAAATTTTTATCCCTATTAATTGGAAAGAAGGCAACTATTATAAATTTGCAGGCGTAGGATTAATTGATTACAATCAAGGTGCAGTAATATCTAATAACCATAACTATGTGCATGCTTCAATAAATGACAGCGATAGTGCCAGATATACTATTGGTATATACTGTAAGTTCACCGGAAATAATATATTAAATACTGTAAGTTCACAGGAAATAATATATTAAATGTCAAATAAAAGTGTATTTTGTAATACGCCTTGGTATGAGGCACATATCTACTGGAATGGCGATCTAGGTATTTGCTGTCAGGAAAGTCACAAATTATATTCATCAGAAGAAAGCCAATATAATATTAAAAATATGTCCTTGAAAGATTGGTTTAATAGTGAGCCAGTAAGAAAATTAAGGAGAGACATACTTAGTAACGAAAGATTTGATCTATGTAGTATGTGCTATAAGGAACAAGAGGTTGGTGGTACCAGTCGACGACATCGATCAAATCAAAAAAGTGCAATTTTTACTGAATCAGCATTTGATCAGAGTTATCAACAAAGTCCTGGACTAATATATTTTGAACACAGTCGTAATCATAACGGATACTCAAATACACTACCAATTGATCTACATATTGATCTAGGTAACTATTGTAATCTTGCTTGTAAAATGTGTTGGGCCGGAGCTTCAACAAAAATTGCTACGCAACATGTAAAATGGGGAATACAAGAAGATAAAAAATATCTAAAAAATGACTGGACAAAAGATAAGGTCGTTTGGAACAGATTTTTAAATGACCTATTAGAGATTCCTAAATTAAAGAATATACATTTAATGGGGGGAGAAACTCTACTTACTAAAAAGTTTGAGGAAATGGTTGACTTTATGATTGCTCATAAACGATTTGACCTTAATTGGAGTTTTGTCACTAACGGAACAGTATTTAATCAGCCATTGATGGATAAACTGAAACAATTTCAGAGAGTTGGTATTGAAGTTAGTATCGAAACTGCATCACCACATAATCAATATGTACGTCAAGGTACAGATAATAGTGTAGTAATGGAAACCATAAACAAATATTTAGAATATAACAATGAATATTTTTCAGTTACTTTACGTCCTGCTATTTCAGCATTAACTGTTGGCTACTATGATACTCTATTAGAGTTTGCTATCAAAAAGAAATTGCTTATAAAAAGTTTAATTGTTTCTACTCCAGCCTATTTAGATATTAACAGTTTACCACTGTCAGTTAAACACGAATATCAAAAAAAATATCGTAAATTATTAGAAAAATTTAAAGAAATAGATAGCTCAAGTGAATTTAATCAAAGCGATACTGCCAATTATCAACAAAGTATTTTAATGCAAATTAATCAGGTAATAACATTATTAGAAAGAAATCACGATAATAAAAAATTTAAAGATTTGGTCAAGCATTGTCAACGATGGGATCAAGAACTTGGTCTTGACGCATTAGAATTGTATCCAGAGTTGGGAGAAGAATTTAAAAAACATGGATACTAGAATTGAAGTATTACTAAGTCAGAAGAGCTTTCATAGATATCCTACATGTCATGTCTCGTGTAACGGTCAAACTCAATCGCATACTGTAGACTGTCCAATTTGGGTCGTATTTGATTTAGAACTATCGATTTCAGATACAGTGTCATTGGCTATAGAGCATTATGGTAAAACCAACAAAGATACTGATGTCGTTGGCAATCGAGACACTGCTATTATAATTGAAGATATACGAATAAACGGAATCAGTGATCAAAGATTTATATGGAAAGGGTGGTATCATCCTGATTATCCTGAACACTATGAACCCAAAATTCCTAAAATAACAAATGTAACTTATCTAGGTTTTAATGGTATTTGGACGCTTGACATTACTGCACCTTTATTCACCTGGATACATCAAACTCAAGGTATGGGTTGGCTATACGATTAATATTACCAAAATACCAAGTAAGAGTTGACTTTATAATCAAACGCCTATATAATACTGTTTATGTTGATAGTTAATGTCAACATGATATCATGTTAAAAACTAAATGGAGCATTATTAAAATGGCTAGAACTAAAAAAGCAGTAATTAATTTAAACAAGGTTAAGAATCAAAAAGCATTCTTAGAATCATATCTACGTGGCACAGGTCGCACAATTTCTTCAGCTCAAGCTGTAGCAAATTATGGAATTATGCAATTACCAGCTAGAATATCTGAACTACGTTCAGCAGGTATGATAGTTAAAACATCAACTAACTCATCAGGTAATACTTGTTATAAAGTTGTTGCACGTGATGTAAGTGGTTCACGTTCTAAGATCTTTGCTTAATCCTAATAGGCAATTCAAGTAGTTCAAAAAAGGGTTCGCATTGAGCCCTTTTTTATTGACCATAAAATCATTTTCAAGTATACTGCATATAAGTAAATACACATCACGGAGAAAAGATTATGGAACTTATATTTTGGATGGTACTTGGTATGGTACTTGGTTTGTATTTGGTTAAATCAGTGGACCGTACTATAAAAACACAAATGTTAGATCGTAATGTCGATAAAGCATTGGCTCTATATAAAGAAATGACAATACCATTGGAGTGTGAACGAGGTGATAGCGAGATAATATACTGTTATGACAATAAAAGCAAGGACTTTGTTTGTCAAGGTAAAACTCTAGATGAAATTAAAGAAAACTTTAGAAAACGATTTCCTGATCATGGAAGTTATATCATGCACGAAAGTTTACATCTATTTCCAAATGCTAAAAACATAATGGTCGAAGATCCTACAGAAAGTGAACTTAAACAAAAAGTAGTTGAAAAAATTACGCCAAATGACAAATCCTAAGGTAGTAGTTGCTACAGGTGGCTTTGATCCTATACACTCAGGACATATAGAATATCTTAAAGAAGCTCGCAAGTTAGGTGATATCCTGATTGTAGGAGTTAATTCTGATCAATGGCTAACACGTAAAAAAGGCTATCCTTTTATGCCTAGCACAGAACGTGTGTCTATTGTGAAAGAACTTGAGTGTGTGGATCATTGTATATTGTTTGATGACACTGATGGTTCAGCTAGCCATGCTATAGACAATGCAAAATTACTTTATCCGAACAGTCATATTATATTTTCAAACGGTGGTGACAGAACCATAAACAATATTCCTGAACAAGAATCATTTAAAGATGATCCAACAGTACAGTTTGTATTTGGAGTGGGTGGTAACTTTAAAATGAATTCAAGCTCATGGATCTTACAGGAATGGAAAGCACCCAAGAACCCTAGACAGTGGGGTTACTATCGGGTATTACATGAAGTACCAGGTATGAAAGTAAAAGAACTAACAGTGGAGCCAGGTAAAAAACTGTCGATGCAAAAGCATCAGTATCGTGCAGAGTTTTGGATAGTATCAGAAGGTGTTGCTAGTTTAAACCGATTTGGCAAGGAAGGTGTAACTGTATTGCAACCACATCATCAGAATACAATATATCCTGGACAATGGCATCAACTGATTAATCAAACAGATGAACCTGTTCGCATAGTGGAAATACAATACGGTCACAAATGCGATGAAGAGGATATAATAAGACGTGTTGACTAATATGAAAACAAGTCAGGACGAATTTATAAAACGACAGTTAAAAATGCCTTGGAAGACATTCAATATAACAAAAGAAGATTATGATATATTTAAAAAAAGTTATGTTTTTATGGCAGTTAAAGGAATAAGTTACGGAGAGGCATTCTGTGAGTACTTTAAAGTATATGACTATCTAATTAAAAACGACTCTGATCATAATCGTGTAGACAAACTTATACGTCACAGTTTTTTAAAACGGCAACAAGTAGTTCAGGAGTTATATAAAGAGGATATGACATAGACAATGCACTACCAATTACAAAAGCAAATGTTAAACGGAACTGCTAAAAAAAGAGATGTGCGTCTTACTCAAAAACAGTATGATCAGTTTAAGAAAGAGTTTACAATGATAGGACTACACGGTGAAGACTATGCTAACGCATTTTGTCGTCATTTTAAGATAGTAGACTATATGTTGTCAAGTTGTGCAAGAGATATAGATCGAGCAGAAGATTATATAATAAAAAACTATGTAAACAGCACAAGTCGAAATGTAATAGAATATTATGATTGATGTTGAATACAGAGTTAAACGTGTGATACAAACTAATTGTTGTACCAAAACCTATTATGTCTGGCAAACAGAACAAGTAGATGTAACTACAGAGCATGAAGCTATTAATTATGTCTATGACAAATATAAACCAATGGAGGCTAGAATAAAAGAATGACAACTAAAAAGATATTGGCCTTAACAGGGTGGGGGATTGCTCTTTACATAGGATATAAACTAGCACTTGAAGCGTGGTGCTTACTTTATGGACTGGTATATTAACAATTAGATAAGTACATTTACATCAACCCAAAAGGAACTAAAATGAACATCCTTACTACCGGTGCCACAATTAAAAAGGTTGATGATCTCACATACGAAATATACTACAAAGATCAATTGATAGAAACATTTGAAAATAAAGCATTGGCTTTAATGTTTTCGTTAAGTAAAATTGAACTAGAAGAACAATTACAATTACAACTCAAACTAAAATCAGCATAGCATGAAACAAGAAACAAAACTAATTTGGTGGACAAAATGGATAGCAACCTGGATGGCTGTTGGTTGTGCTCTCTGTAGTTCATTGGATTTATATCCAATTAATGTTTGGTTAGGTTTTCTTGCTGGAATAGGGTGGACCTGGGTTGGTTGGAAATGGGGAGAAAACGCTTTGGTAACTATCAACATCTCAATGACCATAGTATACGGCATTGGTGTTATCAGATATCTGTTATCAGATGGGGTCTTTGTCTAATGAAAGAAGTTAACTTATGACAGCATATTGGGGATATCATTTAATTTTAGATTGTAAAAGTGGCAACCTAGATCAGGTTTCGTCTGCAGAAAATATCAAACTGTTTGTTCAAGAATTAATAACTGCGATTGATATGGTAGCTTATGGTGACCCGGTCATTGAACATTTTGCAACTCATGACAAAGATGCGGCCGGATATAGTCTTGTGCAATTGATCGAAACATCATCAATAACTGGACATTTTGTAGATCGGAATGGCGACTGTTACATTGATATCTTTAGCTGTAAAGAGTTTAATATTGAAACTGCTCGATCGGTTGTTGACAAATATTTCTCACCATCACAAACAAAAGTAACTTACTTAACCAGACAGGCATAAGCATGAATGATTGCCCAATATTCGGAAGAGTGGCACAATTCGTGGCCAAAGATTTTAAGTCACATCCAATAAGATTTGTTGTTGAAGTAATCGCTTGGATATTAAGTATATCAGCTTCAATAATTATGGCATTGACTGTACCTAATCCTCCTTTAATAATCATTTATCTCTTTTGGGTAATAGGCTGTAGCTTATATGCTTGGTGTGCTATTTCTAGGGGTAGCTTTGGCATGTTCGCTAACTATGCTCTACTCACAGCCATTGATACCTACGGATTAATTGCTGTATTACCTAGTTAACAAATAAAATAAAAAGTACCCCTTAATTGGGGTATTTTTTTGGTAATTTTGGTTGACCAATAAATCGTTATTTGCTATACTTACTTGTAAGTTAGAAAAACAAGTTAATTATTTAGGGGTAGATAAATGACACAATTCAACAAAAAAGACTTTGCATTCGACGGTGAATATCTTATGTACAATGGTGCATTTGATGGTGCTCAAATGATGATGGATGTATTTCCAGATGCACACCCTTCATGGGAAGGTAAATTAAAGCCAACATTCGTAGCACGTTTCAAACGCAACAAAAAAGATCGTGCATCATTCACAAAATTCTTAATAGCTAACTTTACATGCGAAGAATACTTTGGACACATGGAAAAGTTTAACATGGCTCCACTAGAAGTATTACGTGGTAAAGGTTATGAAACTGCTGACGAACGTAAAGATCAGCAGTCAGGTGAATACAACGCTCTAATGCAGGCAAACTACTAATGGAAACTATTAAACATACCTACCAAGTTGGCGATGATGTGTCATATGGTTTTAATGGTGATTGGTACTATGCTGGTAAGGTGGCACGCATTACTAAAAAGTTTTTAACTACAGACCAAGGAAACAAGTTTAGTCTTGTAGTTCGCACACTGTGGACTAAAATTGGTAACACTGAATATGCTGACGTTGACAAAGAAGTTTTTGTTAGTGTAGGTGGCGGAATGTGGGTACTGACCAAAGGTCATATAGAAGAAAGAAATCCTCACTTTTAATTTGATTTTTTTGGTTGACCATAAAATCCAAAACTGCTATAATAGTATTAAGAAATAAGGAAAACGATTAATTTTTAGGGGTAGAGATTATGAATAACAAACAATTTGATGCATTACAAGCTGGTACTAAAGTTTTAATCAAAGCATGGGATCACGAAAACAATGATCAAGTTGAAACTGTTGCTACATTTAACGGTTGGTGTGATCACCCTGATTGGGGTACTGCTGTTAACGTTAGCTATGACAATAAAGATTGTCATTTTGATTCATTGTTTGGTGACTACAAAGAGGAAGATACAGATATTCCTGTAGCACAATTTCAAAAAGCAGTTCTTAAAGTTATGGAGGTAGCATAATGGATATTTCAAAAATGAACAGAAAAGTATTTGCACAACCAGGCGATGGTGCTGAATACGCTTTAATCAAAGGTAAAACAGTTTACATGATTTCAGCACAAGACATCGACGAAGCAATGGCTAAGTTGAAAAAACAAGCAGGTGTACCAAACAACTGGAAAGTATCAACAGAAAAAGCAGTTCTTATTCCAGGAGTATGGGAATATCCTATGGCAACTTTTCAAGGAGCGGCATAATGGAACTAGTTAAAGAAGTAATAATGTTTAAAGATGAAAACATTGATCAAATAGCTCGTGAGGCCAAATTATCCGCTGACAAGGCACAGAGTGATCACCTAGCTAAACACGGTGAAGATGCATATTGTGGCTTTGGTTGGGTTGAAGTGTATGTTGACAGAACTAATTCAAGAGAAGCAAAAGCATTGGCTAAAATGGGATTTGAAAAATCATATAGAAGAAAACGTATGGACATGTGGAAGCCTGGAGCATATAATGGACAGTCAATGACTATTCATGAAGTGGGTGCTCGAGCCTATGCTGAAGTATTATGCAAGTATGGCTTTAAGGCATACATGGGTTCAAGGGCAGATTAAAAGTTTTGGGGAGTGTATCGGAAAAGGTTTTCTCGACTAAGGTACCTAAAAAAGTATGCTCCCTAATTAAATTGGAGAATAATATATAATGTCAAACACTTTTGTATTTGAACGTAGAGTAATTTACTGGGAAAATACCTGGGTAGATGCTGATGATATGAATGAGGCCCGAGAAAAGTTACGAAATGGAGAGGCAGATGAATGCCAGCTGGAAGGGTTTGAAGATTACTATGATGACGATTACACTTTTGTGGAATCATTGGAACCTGTTATCCTTGATCCTTTAGTAGATATGGTTAAACAATATGGGTTACCTGAACAGTTGGAATTATTTGGAGACAATTATACATAAAATGGTTGACCAAAAAATCCAAAACTGCTATAATGTATTTAAGAAATAAGGAAACAAGGTATTATTTGTCGGGGTATAGTGTAACTAACACGACAAAGACTAAGGCTCGAGACTTAGTTGGCGATAATAGGGGTTAAGTTTGATCACTTTATAATCCCCTTGCTCCGTCAAATAATACTTTGTTCAGTGGTAGAGTTCCGTTGCGGTAGCGTCCACTTTAAATAAACGCAGTTGTGTGACAACTTTACGGACCCGGTTTACTGTCCTTAACTTAAACCGGGCAATTAATTTTAAGGAGTATGGTATGAATAATTTAGACACAATTCTGCGAGTAGCAGTAGCTATTGTTGTAGCAGTCGTGGTAGTCGGTTTTATAATGGGAGCTTAATATGGGAAACTTTATTATAGGTACAATATTTGGAATCATTGTTAGCAGTGTGGGACTAACAGAAATAGCAGAATATATCGATTCGGGTGTTAGTGCTACTAAAGATTTTGTCGAAAATCGTGTTGACAAGTAAATTAATTTAAACTAAGGAAGGAAATTATTATGACAACAGCAACTTTTAAAATTGTAGGAACTAGTAATCTAAACGGTACAACCAAAGTACGTTGGGCCAATGATTTAGTAACAAGATTTAAAATGTTACACAAAGGTGGACATATAGATATTGAACTGTTTGAACTACCAGAAGCAATGACTAAACAAGCGGCCGCTCAGTGGTTAGCTGACAGCGACAACTTTGAAAGATTAAATCAGGATGCTCAGTACGCAGTTAATTCGAAACTTGACGAGTACATGAAAGTTAAACCTGGGGTTAAGATTTCAATAGAAGAAATTGCTCAACGACCTACTATTGAGGCCGTAGAAATAAAAGATCCAGCTTTAAACTAAGTTAAATAAAGTTATGTCCAAAAAGATGACAGTAGAAGAAGAGGCGGAAATTAAGGTACACGAAATTATGTACGACATCGTCTCTTTGCTCAACTCACATGGTATTACAAGCGTTAGAGCCGGAGCAGTCATGAGACTGCTAGGTACAGACAACGAGGAAGCCAGAATGTTTGATGATAAAATATTATTCATTGTCGGCGATGCCGTTGACATGCGTGATGTAGATCAATCATTAGACGATGTTGATGAAGACGCTGATTCAGACAGGACTTTACATTAACTAGGAGCAAGATATGAGCATTCATGAAGATTTATTAGCCGCAGTAGAAACATACCAAGCAGAATCAGAAAAATTTGATGGTGGTAACAAATCAGCTGGAACCAGGGCAAGAGCGGCACTTCAAAATATTAAAAATCAAGCACAGGCACGTCGTCTAGAAATTCAAGCAATTAAAAACGGCGAATAATCAATGTACAATATCCTAATAGGATGCGATCAATCCTATTATGACACATGGGCAACAACATTACTCTGGAGCATACAACATTATGCTCCGTGGGTAAATTTACATTGCCACATTGTTAATCCAAGCAACACCCTCAATAAATTAGACCATGTAAGTTACACAACAGAAGAGAGAGATCTTAGCGACCCTGATATGTTCAGTGGTTATCTACAAGCAGTTCGTTTCCTAAAAGCATACGAGTTATTTCCAAACAATGAACCCGTAATTGTAGTAGACACTGATTCAATATGTACCCATTCTTTTACCAAAGAACAGTTTGATCAAGTGCATTTAGATCATCCAGTTGTGCTATACAAAGAAAAAACGTCTAGATGGTTAGCAGGATTTATCAGTATGGGATCAAACACATTTAGAAAAGACTTCCATGATCTACTGATGAGTAAGCCCATAGAAGAGTGGGCAGGATTTTGGGACCAAACATGTCTAAAACAACTCAATGACAAACACGTTTTTGAGAAGGCACCAATTGATTGGATGAGTATTGGAAAGAATGGTAATGAGAGTATATTCTTAACTCTTAAAGGTGAACAAAAGGAATTAGAAAAGTACCTAGGCAATTATCTCAAAGTTAAAACTCAAATTGAAAATAGTCAATCATCTGACTAAAATTATCTCGAACACGTTGTTGTTTTTCTTGTTTTTACAAATATAAATTTGTGTTTGTGACTTATTATCATAGTGATATTTATAGGAATAAGTACATACATTATAACAAAGCAGATACGTATCCATGAGTGATTTATTAGTAGTTGGTGTTGAAGGTGTGATGCGTAATCATCCAATGCCTGAGTCTGATAACTTCGTAGTAGTACCTTGGGAAGATAAACACACTATCGAACGTGCAGACGTCTTTATACAGGCTAATATTAAAGAATGTAAACACAAAGGACTATGGGAGCAATATCAATATATTATCGATTCGGGTAAGCCTATTATCTGTGTAGAAAGTGCTGTGTTTAGAAAAAATATGGAAACTAATACAATACCCTACCATAGATGGTCATGGTGGTCATACTTCAATGACGAAGGTGACTACTGTAATGACAACTCAGACGAAACAAGATGGAAACAGATCTCTGAGGAACAACAGTTAAAGATAGAACCCTGGCAGAACAATCCAGAAGGACATATACTTCTTTGTCTACAACGTCCAGGTGATAGTAGTTTACATAGAATCCTTACTAAGAAAAAATCATCATACCAACAGTGGATATGGAAAACAGTCAGGTATATCAGACGATACACTGATAGAAAAATTGTTATACGTATACATCCTTTGCGTCAACAAGCTAGTTTAAATATGTTGTTTTCAATTGACAGTGTATATAAGAATATCGAGATATCTACAGACACTACAGGTGCTACTATTGAAAATGGAAGTAATGGTGGTGATGGATTTATACGTGATCTTGAAGGTGCTTACTGTGTGGTAGGATTAAATTCAAATGCGTTAACTGAATCAGTTATGGCTGGTATTCCTACATTTAGTTTATGTTCAGGTTCGATGGCATGGCCAGTGAGTAATCATTTTTTAAAAGATATTAATTCTCCAATTATGGAGTTTGATCGAACACAATGGCTGTATAATTTAAGTTACTGCCAGTGGAGAAAGGATGAAATAGAGCAAGGACTTCCCTGGGAACATTTAAAGAAAAAATTACCGGAGATAATAAGAAAATAATGACAACTATTTTTATAGATATGGATGGAGTAGTGGCAGACTTTGATGGATATGCTCATAGAACATTGGGCATTGAAAGTAAACCAGGATTTAGATTCGACCAAAACGATTGGTATAAACTACGTCAACATAGTAATCGCATATACAGCATAATTCCTGTCCTACCAAATGCGTATGAGCTTGTTAGTAAGCTAAAAGAATTTCGTGATCAATATGGAGTTGAACTGCGTTTTTTAACAGCAATACCTAAGGAAAATGATTTAGGCTGGGCATTTTGGGATAAAATGGAATGGGCATGCAAGCATTTTCCAGGAATACCTGTATGGTTCGGTCCTTACTCAACAGATAAACAACACCACCATAAGCCTGGAGACATCCTGATAGATGATAGAGTTGGTAACATCGAACAATGGCCTGAACATGGAATATTATACCAAGGTAACGATGAAATAACGTTAAATACAGTAGAACAAATACTTAGGGGTAAATCGTAACTTGGCAAAAGAAGATATCATAGAATTAACAGGAGTAGTAACAGAAGTTTTACCTAACGCATTTTTTAAAGTTAAAATTGACAATATGGAAGATAAAGAAATTACATGTTATCTATCTGGCAAGATGCGTAAATTTACTATTAAAGTTATTCTTGGAGATGCTGTCGAACTTGAACTTACTCCATATGATTTAGAAAAAGGTCGTATTACAAGACGCCACAAGTAACTTAATTAGGAGAAACATTATGACAAATTGGATTAAAAAACGTTGGGCTGAAAGAAGTTCACAAAGCGGCGTAGCACTAGTAGCATTTGGAGTTATTGCTATTGTATTCACACCATTTGTATCATTTGCGGCTTATGCGGCAATTATCTACGGTGGATATCAGATTTGGAAGAAAGGATAGTATGATTACCGTTACTGAATCAGCAATAAAAAAATTAAAAGAAATAATAGCTGAAGAAGACGACCCAAACTTAAAAGTAAGAATGTTTGTTAGTGGTGGCGGGTGTTCAGGAATGCAATATGGTTTTACTCTCGAAGAGGAACCAGCAAACGAAGATGATTTTGATCTAGAAGTAGCTCCAGGTGTACATATGTTAGTAGATTCAATGAGCGGACAATATGTGCAAGGTGCTGAAGTTGATTTTGCTGAATCTCTGCAAGGTAGCCAATTTGCTATTAAAAATCCTAACGCAGAAACAACATGTGGATGTGGATCCAGCTTTAGTCCAGGTTAAATACCTTCTTAGACTGACATAAACCCGTCTAGTGCGGGTTTTCTTTTCTGATAAATAGTTGCATGGCACATTTACTCGGCACAGGCAAACCAATATGGGAAACTCCAGCAGGAGACCTAGGAACTATACAAGAAGGTAAGTTCTATCAAGTCACATTGTCTGCGTTTGAGGAAGAATCAAGTCCTCAAAGTTCAACAACACTCCATTACACTCTGATCGCAGGCGAGTTACCTGATGGTATACAAGTTACTAAAACAGGTTTTATAGAAGGCGTTCCTAGAGCAATATCAAGTGTGAAAGGTGTACCTACAGAAGTTGCCGAAAACGTAACTAGTAAATTTACAGTTAGAGCATTTACAAAAAACGAAGATGAAACTGTATTTCGTGTAGCAGACAGAACATTCAGTATTATAGTAACAGGCCAAGACATTCCAGAATGGAAAACAACTGCTGGTAGCTTAGGCACATTCATTGATGGAAATAAAATATCTTTACAATTAGAATATGAAGATCCTGATCCAGGGCAAACAGTAACTACAAATTTATTATCGGGATCATTACCTCCTGGAATAACATTAAGTGATCAAGGTTTATTGTCTGGGGTATTAGAACCAGTTGTTAGACTGCCTGGAGATGCATTACCTGGTTATGATGTTACACCATTTGACAAGTATCCATTAGATATTGCTACCCGAAGCTCAAGTCAAAATTATCAGTTTACTGTAGAAGTTTCCGACGGTATAGATTCAAACGTAAGAACTTTTGAAATGTTTGTTCATAGTAGAGATGACCTTACAGCAGATAGTGGAATACTTACAGCAGATGGCGGAATACTTACAGCAGATACAGGTGTAAGAAGAACTCCTTTTTTAACAACACCATCAACAGACTTAGGTATTGTTAGGCACGATAATTTCTTTGCATTTAAATTTGATGCAATAGATACCGACGGTGATGCTATTCAATTTTCAATAACTGTTGGTGCCGGAGTAGGATTTGATGCTGACGGTTCACTGTTTGACGCTGAGGGAGTTGGGTTTGATCGAGGAACATTAAGTTTACCACCAGGACTTTCCATTGATACTAATACTGGATTCTTTTACGGAAACATTCCCGATGTTGGGTTGACAGAAACAACATATACATTTGCAGTACAAGTAATGAAAAAAGATGACAACACAATTAAAAGTCCATTGACCTACTTTACAATAACTATCATTGGTAATATCGACACTGATGTAACCTGGGTTACACCAACAACAACTGTTGGTACAACCACTAATGTTATTTCTACAATTTCCAATGGTGATATATCTCAACTATATGTAGAAGCACAGATGTTAAGTGGTACACCAGTTGAATATAGATTAAAAGCAGGAACAAACAGTTCATTGCCACAAGGATTAACTTTATTACCTAGTGGAAATATAGTCGGAATGGCAAGTTTCCAAGGATTTACTCTTGACAAGGGAACAACTACTTTTGACGAAGAACTAGGAACTAGATTAAAAGTTGATCCAACCACACTTGATAGAACCTACACATTCACTGTTGAAGCATTCAATGCTGAAAAAAAGATTGCAACTAGTAAAACATTTAATATCATAATTAATCAGAAATATAAAAAACCATACGAAACTCTTTATATAAAAGCATTCACTGAAAAAGAAGATAGAGATACACTAAACGAGCTATTAGATAATCAGGATATATTCAATAGCGATCACATATATAGATTAGATGATCCAAACTTTGGTAAAGCAACATCAATAGAATATCAACATGCGTTTGGACTACACTCATCGAGTCTTAATGATTATGCCACAGCCGTGCAATTAAATCATCATAGAAAAGATCTTGTGCTAGGTGAAATTAAAACAGCACAGGCACTTGATGTCAATGACAATATTTTATATGAGGTTGTATACAGCGAGATCAATGGTGGATTATTAAACAATGATGGCCAGTCAGTAAGTTTAGCTGTTACATTAGATACAACAGCAAATATAAACGGAGTGGATTATAACACAGTGTATCCAGCTAGTTTATTAAATATGCAAACCAGATTAATTAACCAGACTGGACAGTTTGGAGAAATATTACCAGACTGGATGAAATCAAAACAAACAGATGGAAAAGTACTTGGATTTACACCGGCTTGGGTTATAGCATATACTAAACCTGGTAGATCAAAACAAATTGCATACAATATTAAAGAAAACTTTACTGGTAAACTAAACAGCATTGATTTTACCATTGACAGATATATTATCGATCGACGTGCAAGTCAACATTGGGACTTTACTAATCAAGAATTTTTAACTGGAACACAAACAACCTTTGATGACACTGGCATACTTTCAAGTTTAACATTTAAGAAACAGGTTAATTTAGCTACAGAACAAGCATTTAGTGACATTGACGGACAAACACTTGCTCATTTAGCAAGTCTAGGTGGCATAGACGGTAAAACGACATTGGCTGAACTAAACGGAAAAACTTTAGTATTTGCCAAGCAAGAAGGATTCCCTGCAGGAACTGATGAAGCATTTACAACCAGTTCAAGTACAATTGTACCTGGACAAGATGATGCACTTGAAGATTCAACAGAAAATAATGATAGAATGAGTATTTGGACTATCAGTGTTAATTCAGAAACAAACATTATAACTTTAACAAAAACTACAGATACAACAACAAACGACTATATCAAGATCACAGAAGGTCTCTCTTACGGTAACAGCTTTTTATTCTTCCCAACAAGTTCAGCACCAGGATTGAGATTTGTAAGCTGGCAACACACTAACTTTGAAGATACTGTTGAAACATTATTTGATGGTGGATCAACTCGCTTCATAAGTAAAGCTGATGTCTACGTAAGTGATGACAAGTTTGATAAATATGTATTATACCCAAAGCATAACATTATTGGAAACGAGGATTATATAACAAATGGCTAGTAACATAAACCCAAACAACATTGACAGTGCATACCCTGTAGCTGGTCAAGACAACGATTCACAAGGCTTTCGTGATAACTTTACGAATATAAAAAATAATTTTACAGAAGCTGAAACTGAAATTGACGATTTACAGGCTAAGGTAATAGTTAAGTCAGCACTTACAGGAACAACTGTAGACAATGACTTTAGTGATACTGTAGTAAAAGCGGCTAAGGTACAGGACCTTAGTGAAACTGCTGTCATACTTGGTACCACTGGCGGAACGCTAACACTTAATCACAACACTGGACACTATTATACTGTAACTACAAATGCATCAGCAACACTAGCATTTACAAACTTTCCACCAAGTGGTGCAAAAGGTAGGGTACAACTAGCAATCACAGTTTCTAACGTGGCACATACACTAACACTACCATCGGCAGTATCAAGGGGTGTTGTAGGTATTCAGGGTATAGCTTCAAATGTAATTACATTTGGTGCAACCGGTACATACATATTTGAATTTACAACTAGCGATAGTGGAACTCTTATCCACATTGAAGAATTATCCAGACCAAGAAATTCATTTGATAATCCAATTTTTCTAGGATCATCAGAGGATGTTGCAAATGCAGGTGCTATCAGTTTAACTACAGCGGCATCACACTTTTCCACAGGTGGAGCAGAAACAGCTACATTGGCCGCAGGTGCTGATGGACAAGTTAAAACATTAATGATGGCCGCCGACGGTGGTAACATGGTTGTAACTGTAACTAATGCAGGTTGGAAGACAACAGGCACTGGTACAATTACTTTTGGAGACATTGGAGATGCTTGTACACTACAGTATATTAATTCAAAATGGTATGCAGTTGGAGTTAATGGCGTAGCATTTGGATAATACCAAAATAGTTTGACACCGGCTCCTAGTTACTATATAATAACATATAGACTAGGAGTTTTTAATGACTGAACAGATTGATTTAAACAAGTATCAAGATTTCGTTCAAGAAGTAACCAGTGACGAAAGTAACAGTAATAAATCACTATGCGATAGAGTAACACAATTAACTGATGAAACAGATGTTAATGTATCATTACTAATGACAGCCGCTATTGGTTTATCTGCTGAATGTGGTGAGTTTGCTGAACTACCAAAAAAAGTAATATTTCAAGGTAAAGAACTCAATGAAGATACTGTATTCCATATGAAGCGTGAACTAGGTGATATACTTTGGTATTGGGCAAATGCTTGTAGAGCATTGAACTTGAATCCAAATGATGTTATACTAGAAAATATTAACAAACTAAAAAGCCGTTACCCTGGTGGTGAGTTCGACGCTTTTTATAGTGAAAATAGGAAAGACGGAGATTTATAATGGAACACCCATTGATTGGTGATTTAAAAGATCTTAATCTAGAGCAACTTCAAGGTAAGCTCAGCGAAATAAACAAAAAATTAAGTTTTAGTTATAAAACTAACAACCAGGCACTAATAAATCAATTACAGTTGGTGCAATCCAGTTATCAAACAGAGTATAATCGTAAAATGAAAGAACTAATGCCTAAAGATGATGATGACGAACACAATGATAAAATTGATATATCGTGAATATACGTTTAGCTAAAGATTATAATTTACTAGCATCAGTGTATTGGGACGAAGAAATAATGAGTAATTATTATTCAATAAGTTTAGGTATGCTTACTAATAGTGAAAGCAGTAGTGAACAAAATATAGCTTTTGGTCGTGTTGCTAGTTATATTGGAGATATTTTACAATCAGGTGTGTTTATTAGTCAGTCTGAAAAAGAACAAATACATCAACTACAAAATGCTAAAATGAAAACGATAATATTACCCGAACGACCATTTGACCAAAGTGTAGCAATTATGTTATTCTGTAAGTTAAATGCAATTTGTGAAGATAAATTGTTAATTACTGATATCACTGTTACCAGTTCACTTAGTGATAACGTTAGATATATGATTGATGCTGAAGATCAATTTGGTCCATTTGGTGAAGATGGATGGTGGCACGAATCTAATCCAGATTGGTTTGATCACACCATTGGCGAAGATAACACCAAAGTTATTAAAATGGATGAAAGATTAACCTGGGAAAATGTTAATCTAAATTGGGAAGAAAAAGAAGAAAAAGAAGAAAGTATTAACAATGTTGTTAAAGGAAATTTTAATAAACAAGATGATTGAAGACCGTTACGGAAGAATAGCATTAGAACAAGATGATATCATTGATGTTATGATGACAGATCCTGACGTAAAAATAAAAAAAGCATTGGTTAAAGATTGTGACCTAACTCAAGTACAGGATCTAATAGATGAAGTATATGATTTTCAACAGTATACTAATTTAGATATACCAGTAGCTGAATTTGATGCACAAAATCAAGTTGCTTGGCATATGCCTAACGAATACAAAGACTTAGATATTGCAAAATGGTTAATTGATCAATGTGAAACACAACCTGAACTACAAAGAGTTGGTGAAGAGCTACTGCTGTTCCAAGAACGTGATTTATTTGATCTGTTGAAATATCTTAAATATTTGGTAGACACTATGAGAAAAAACAAGGTCATATGGGGAGTAGGTAGGGGTAGTTCAGTAGCAAGTTATGTATTATATCTAATTGGTATTCATAAAGTGGATTCGATGTATTATGATTTACCCATTGACGAGTTCCTTAGATAAGTATGTATATAATGATTATGGAGAAATATTATGGCAAACAAGCGTAGGACAGCAAGCGGTGGCATGGTTGATCTTGGTGCTTTAATACTGTCGCAAGATAATACAAGGTCAGTTGGTAATATGGGAGTTAATGCTCGTGGGGATAGAATTAACAGTCGTAACGAAGTAGTTGAAACGAGGAATGAAATAGTGCAAACACAATATGATAGAGCTCACTCTAATGTAGTTCAAGATGCTCCAATACCTACCAGTGCTAAACATGCAGAAGAACTAGCACGACAAGAAGAAAAAAATACTAAAAGGGCAAAAGCAGTTACTCCTAAAGTTAAAAAGACAAAAGCAAAAGCAAAAGCACCAGAGGTTAAAGAAGAAATACTTCCAGTTGCAAAGGAAACTGTAATTGAAAAACCTATAATTGAAAAACCAGTAACACAAGAATCAGTTGTGTCTGTTAATAAAAATACAGTACCACAAGGTGGATTGGCGGCGGCAATTGCTAAAGCAAAACAGATTAAAGAAGAAGAAAGAAAAACACCTAGACAACAGGAACAAGAGAAAAAAGGAGTTACAAAACTATAATGGCTTACGGTGCGGCTTGGGAAATTAAATCTATTAGACCATTACACGATCAAGTGATTGTACGTGATATGGATTTTAAAGAAAGAGTAACTAGTTCAGGAATCATTGTACTTGGTGATGATGGAAAAAGTGAAGGCATTAGACCAAGATGGGGTCAAGTGTATGCAGTTGGTCCAGAACAAAAAGACTATCAAGTTGGCCAATGGATTATGATTGCACACGGTCGTTGGACACGAGGAGCAGAGGTTGAAATCAATGGAGAAGAATTTACTATACGTAAAGTAGACCTCAATGACATATTACTAGTCAGTGATGAAAAACCAGAAGATGACACAATGTCAACAGTTGAAATGCCAGAACGTAATTAAATATAACCTAAATTGATTGCAATTTTTAAATATCTTTGCTATAATATAAAAAACTTTATCAATAAGGGATCTAAATGAAACAACTGTGGACTGAGAAGTATCGACCTGATAACGTAGACGGATATGTATTCCGTGATGGTGCACAAAAAGAACAAGTAGCACAATGGATTAAAGAAAAAACTATTCCGCACTTACTGTTTAGTGGTGCACCTGGTGTAGGTAAGACTACACTGGCAAAAATCTTAATCAAACAACTAGGTATAGATGATTATGATGTATTAGAGATTAATGCATCAAGAGAAAACTCTGTAGATACTATCCGTGATAAGATATCTGGTTTTGTAGAAACTATGCCTTTTGGTGACTTTAAAATTGTACTGTTGGATGAGGCTGATTACATAAGTCCAAATGGTCAAGCGGCACTTCGTGGGGTTATGGAAACATATGCACAGACAGCAAGATTTATGTTAACTTGTAACTATCCAAACAGGGTTATACCAGCACTACATTCTAGATGCCAGGGCTTTCATATTGAGAAGATTGATCAAAATGAGTTTACAGCACGTATGGCTAAAGTAATGCTAGATGAAGAAGTTAAGTTTGAATTAGACATATTAGATACCTATGTAAAAGCAACGTATCCAGACTTGCGTAAATGCTTAAACATCTGTCAGATGAATTCAAATGACGGTACATTAAGCAAACCACACGGTGATGAAGGTGGCAGTCAAGAGTATAAACTGGAAGTGGTTACCTTGTTTAAAGCAGGAAAGATCAAAGAAGCAAGGCAAATGCTATGCAAGAATGCACGTCCTGAGGAGATGGAAGAAATGTTTCGTTGGATGTATGACAATATTGATTTATGGGGCACGACAGAAGAACAACGAGATGCCGCAATCATTGTGATTAGAAATGGATTAGTTAATCATGCTATGGTAGCAGATCCTGAAATCAACTTATCAGCAACACTGTGCGAGCTTACACAATTATGATAACAAAAATAGATTCAATAAATAGTCATAATGAGGAAAATAGATTTAAAAATAGTAGAAATACTAGTTGGCTGGAAATGCAACTTGGCATGTCGAGACTGTTCCTCGGGTGTTGACATACTCAGAAATAAAATAGATCAAGAACCTGAATTAGATAATCTAATTAAATCCATTGATGATTTATCCAAATATGTTAATAATGTTACTGACTTGTTTACTGTTACAGGTGGAGAGCCTATGCTTTATTGGGACATAGTCAAACCGGTTGTTAGACACATAAGAAAAAAGTTTCCTCTTGCTAAAATTATGATTAATTCTAATGGAAGACTATTACACAAACGTAAAGATGAATTAATAGATTTTTTAAAAGAAATACAAAATATCGCTATAGGATTATCCAATCATGCAAGCGAGTTTCCAAATGATCCTGCAGGACAGGCATATTATAATGATTTAGATAAGTTTTTTAGTGACAGCAGACTATATAAAATCCACTCAATGCACTATGACATTCCGGATAATGAAGTTAATTTCCACTGGGGTACCCATTCAGATGGATTCATAGCTCAATGGAAAAGAGTTGGAGATAAATTAAAGCCGTTTGCTACAAAAAATCCGGCCAAGTCATTTGAAAACGGGTGTGTTAGCCCCATCTGTGCTTCACTGAGTGATGATTCAAAACTTTATAAATGTTTTAAATTACAAGTGTTACCAACTATACTAAAAAGAATAGATCAACTTGATGATCCAGATTGGCAACCTTATCTTACATATCAACCCATTGATATTTCCAAAGACAATGTCTGGAATGATATATATAAATTTGCTGAAGAAGAAGGCAACCCGATTTCTGTTTGTGATATGTGCCCTGATAACAAAGTTATTGGAATATCTAGGGTACCTCACACCAAAGAAAATATTTTTACAAAGAGGAAATAATGAGATACTTAGTAATTACCTATATATTAAAACCTGATGGTCGTAGCGATGAAGCGGTGTCAGTTAAACAAAAATTAACTAATTATATTAATAATAATGCTAATATAATTATGGATTTTAAGGAAAAAAGAATATTAAAATCTCGTATGAATGAACCTATTCCTCGTGAGTGGAATGCTATCTATTATTACTTTGTAAATATCTATTCAGATATATTTAAAGCTCTTGAAGATGCAAATCCCCAAGAGCCCAAATAACTAGTCCTTATATAAAGTTAATACTGAATCAATAATTGGATGTCGTTGGATGTCTTGGCCAGTAAACTGATTAATAGCCATTCCGTTAACATTTTGCTGTGACAACCGATCGCAAAGATCTAATAGACCATTATTGCTACCGTGTTTGTCTGCTTGTTCTATGTCACCTGTTACTACTATTTTACTGCCTTCTCCTATCCTGGTTAATAACATTTTAACTTGTGCTGGTGTTGCATTCTGCATCTCATCAGCCACAATCCATGCGTCCTTAAATGTTCGTCCTCTCATAAATGCTAAAGGTGATATCTCAATGATTTGTTCTTCCATCATGTGAGCTATTTCTTTTGCGTTATAGTACATCCTCAAAACATCAAATAAAGGTCGAGTCCACGGTTCCATTTTTTGTTCCAGTGTTCCTGGTAAAAATCCGTGTTTCTCATCCTCAACTCCTACTGCTGGTCTTGTTAATACTATACGTTCGCATTCATGATTTCTAAATGCTTTGATAGCGGCAATCATTGCTAGATATGTTTTACCAGTACCTGCTGGACCGTGCCCTATTACTATATGTGTGGATTTGTTTAACAAGTTTAAGATATACGTTTCTTGATTCCTACTTTTTGGAATCAATTCTATATGTCTTGATTTTATAGCCTGTTCAAAGTTTATTGTGTTATGAAGTTCTTGATGGTTATTGTTACGTTTTGCTCTTCTTGGTTTTGACAAAAGCGTCTCCTTTGTGGAATAATACATGAAGTAGTCCTCTATTAAACTACAAATGTATTTACGATGTAATCAGGATGGTTAAACTGCTCACTCAATCACGATCTTTGTCGACTAAATACTGGGCTATCCTGCAATTCTATAATTAACAACATGACTACTTTTTTATTAGTTTTTATTTTTTTAGTTGGTTTCATCTTATTGATGTCGCTTGGAGTAATTTTTATGGGTAAAAACATCAAAGGAAGTTGTGGTGGATTAAATGCTATCTCTAATTCAGATAAATGTCTGGTTTGTAATAAAGATATTGATCCAAATAATCCATTAAAAAGTAAACTTGATTGTAAAAAGTAATTTACAAAAACTTACCAACTAACACTTAGTGATAAATACTCGTATGAAAAACATATTCAATGATGGATTAGACTATTGGCGTGTAGCAGAGACTGTTAGAGATCTCTATATGTCTGAAGGTACTATATCTGTTCTATTAGACTACGAGCGTGTATTTGACGAAATGGATTTATATGCGTTTAAGAATTGGTCAGCTGGTGAGTTAGTAGATGGACCAGATATTGGTCGTTATTCAGTAACATGCACTTGGTTATGGCCAGCAGAAATGATGCCAGACCCTCGCGGTGCTAAACGATTACTGCCATTTGGTGCTACAGTCAAGTTCAAAAAGACCAAAATGAAAGTACCAATTAAAATTAAAACACCCAATGACTATCGTGCAGGTACTAAAAAACCAAAAATAATTGAAAAAGAAGTATGGTTAGTCCAAATTCAGTTACCTAAATATCTAATTAACGAAATACGAAGTGGTTCTAAAGAACTTGAAGATCAAGATATCGACATGAGTGATTTAGACAGTGCATACGAACAAGATCTAGATCTAGAACAATATCAGGACACCCAAGATGAAGAAACAGCTTAACGAAGGTCTTGAATATAAAAGTTTAGAAAATATGGTTAAGTCTACCCTGCATATAGATGAATTTTCAAGTAAGATGGGAGATGATGATGATATCGTGGTTGTTAGTTTTTATGTAACTGATAATCGTGCGGCCATTGATCTAGTCAGTTGGTTTGAAAAAGGGTATGACTTCATACTTGATGCAGATCGTAGCCCAGGCGAAATAGAGCCTAACAAATATTTGGTATACATTGAATTAAAGAGACGTACTAATGTATCTGATCATATAGAAACGTTGCTAGACGACCTTACAACGCTTACAGAGCACGAAACTACTGATTGGTCTTGCCACTACGGTAAAGACGAATTTAGTTATTCACCAGAAGCAATCAAAAAGTATGTACCACTAAGTCCAAAAGTATATCGCTCAATGAAAGACGGTGAACTTAATAAAATGAGAGCTATTGCAGGTGTCAAAATACCTGAACTTAAAGAAGTTGCACAAGATGTTCGTGACTTTGTAAATTTATCTACTAAGCGTTAATCTCTAACCCATTCAGCATACAATCTATTATTGCTACCGTTGGTATCCTCTCGTATCTCAATACACTCGTAGCCGTAATGATAAGCATAAAAATCTAATAGATCACGATTCCAAGGATAGAAATCTATTTGTTTACATAACGGATTACCATGATCTGCATGACCTGGATTAACACGCCAGTATATTCGTGATTTAGGTTTTAAACATTCCACCACTTTTTCTATTTGATTAGAAATGGTATCACCATTTCCAAAGTTTATACTACCTAAACAAAATGCCACATCAAACAATCTATCCGGAACATAATCTTCAATTGTGGTTACAACATCTGCTTGACTACAGCCGGGATCTATACCTACTATGTTTTTGATCATGCCTTTGAATTCGTTATGCCCGCACCCTACGTCAAGTACCCATTCATCATTGTTAATTTTATTCACTAGGCTAAACCCACTGTATAAGTATTTGTCAGTAGTAGGTTGCCATACTTGGCTAAAATATTTGTTTAGGAATTCTTGATCGTGCATGATAAAACCGTAATAGTTAAATATTGTAGTGCTTGTATTATACTTATCGCTATGGTATTCCACACCTTAGGAATTACTCCTTGGAATTCAATCCTACAGTTAATAGGTATTGCAGGATGGACTTATGTTGCACTTAAATGGAATGAGCGAGCCTTGTTACTAAACTTCTTGCCTCAAGTATTAATTATAGTCCCGGGACTAGTTTATCTATATGCTACCCAATAGAATTTGGTTTACAGGAGTTCCTGGCAGTCGATGGAGTGGTATAGCACAGACACTTGAGCAGTTGCCTGGTATGAATACCACAGACCGTACACCCGAACGTGAATATAATCATCATGAATACAGTGGTCACAAAGGTGCTTACTTTGGCCAAGGCATGGAGTTTTCAGCTTTAGTAATTGACAGTCACGTAGATCAAGCATTTACCTCGCAAGAAGGATGTAAGTTAATTAAAAGTCATGAGTGGGCAGATCATTTAGAAGGTATACAAACATTGTGTCCTAATGATTGGATTATGCTAGTATACCGTCCAGATCAAACAAGTTTTGCATGGTGGCACGAAGCAGGCGGCTTTCAGATAGGATATCCCAACTATTCAGAATACAAAAATTCAGCTAACATGCTAGCAGAAATAGTCCGTACTAATCAATTGATACTAGAATATGCTTGCATAAATATGTGCAGATGGGAGTACTTTACTTCCTCCTGGATAGCTGAAAATTTTGGTTATCAGATCGATGTTGATCATGTCTGGCCAGACATAATGGTCACATTGATAAAATAACGTTATTAAAAGGAATAATAATATGAACGCGAAACAATTCGTAAAACAAATGAAGGAAGACAACCAAGCGTTGTTTACTGCTTCAGAAATGCAAGTTGAAGCTTACTTTAATAGCAATCCTAGCCAAGAAAAACTAGTTGATCATTTCATCGGCCGTATGGTTAATGAAAGAATGAACATGGTTGAAATCTCAGCTAAAGTTGCTAGTATGCCTGCATCTACTCCAATAGAAGAGCTTGCACTATTAACAAAACAAGCACAGGATGAAGCTAAACATTTTGGTATGGTTAGAAATGTAATTGAACATATCACAGGTGAAACATTAGATGTTGAAGCGGCCATTAAGGCTGAAGAAGCAAATCCAACAGCAAAAGGTGCGGCTCTATTAGACAAGTACGAAGCGGCTACTGATCCTCTTGCAATGGCGGCATATCAAATGATTGCTGAAGGTCGTGCAGAAGCAGTTTGGATGAAGATGTCTGAATGTATTGAGGACAAATATGTGGCAGATACATACGCTAAAATTGGTAAGGATGAAGGCTTTCACGCTAACATTGGTGCACGCTCACTAGTAGAACTAGCTACAGATACAGAAACACAAGCTAAAGTTCTTAAAATTGCAAATCAAATGAGAATGGACTTATTTGAAGTATCTTGCATGAACACAAAAGCACTTCCAGAAGCACAAGCATTAATTAATGAAGCATACGCTGTTTAATTAATTCTTATAGGTAACACTAAGAAGGCTAATTACTATTAACGTAATTGGCCTTTTTTATGAATATAGCAATCACACAAAGAGAATTAGATATCAGAGGATGGACATACGACTGTATCCAACAAGACTGGTACGATTTCCTTGCACATCACACGTTATGGGCTGTACCTAACAAATCTAATTTTACACTAGCTGAAGCAGACTGTTTAATCCTTGGTGGAGGTAATAGTTCAGATCGTAGAGATCGTACTGAATCTATAGCTGTACAATTATTTGCTGACAAACCAATCATCGGAGTGTGTCACGGAGCATTTTTTCTAAATACATTTTATGGTGGTGTTAACACAAGTATAGAAGGACACCAAGGAACAGATCATTCAATAAAAATGGAATTTAAAACTCATCAGGTCAATAGTCATCATTCAGTCGGTATAGAAACTCTAGCTGATTGTTTGGAGCCAATAGCATTTGACGATAATGGTAACGTTGAAGCATTTAAACATAAAGAACTGCCCCAATGGGGTATAGTATGGCATCCTGAACGCATGGAAACACCCGTGTTACCTCAAGCAGTTGGAGAATTATTAGATGCGTAAGCCAATTTTAATAATCTACGCACCTGGTGCATACGGAACGTTTATAGAATGGTTATTAACTTACCTAACAGATCAAACCTTAGATGATCAACTGCCCTTTGGAAAATCCGGAAATGCTCATAATTTTTTAGGTAATCAAATAGTTACTAATGCACATGATTATTATCGCACAAAAGATTCTCATGGACAGGAAAGTCTTAAGAAAATAGATGAAACTTTTTCTCATAATAAATTTTATAGAATACATCCTCCCTCCATTGAAGGGGAAAAATCTTTATTTTCCTGTACTATTTCAATAATTGCACCGACGACTTCGGCTCTTTGGATATTCAGAAATGAAATTGAAAAATTTGATACAGTTGAAATGCTTGAGATTGCAAAAACAAATATCCCAATGGTATTAAACAAAATTGGTATTGAATTTCATGACATTGAACGTTTAAGATCATATAGTGATCAAATTGATAAAGTATGGATTGACATTGTTACAAGATATTTAGAACAACAACATTTTAAAGCATATAACGTAAACAGGGTTGAAGACTTGGAAAGATGGCAAGTAAGAGAAATATTTAGTTACCAGAATATAAGTGATATCCCAGGTAGGTTACCTGATTCTAAACACCTCCCCCACCTCAACCACATCATAAGTGTTGAAGATCTAAGAGATCAAATGCCAACAGTTATCAATGACCTAATAGAAAAATTAGAACTTAAAGTTATTCCGTACCGTCATGAAAAATTAGATTGGATTTGGCAAGAGTGGAAATCTAGACAGGAATATGCAAATATAGATGCCATGATTGATGAATATATCAAGAATGTGATTAACGGAATTGATCAAACTATGCCATTTTCTTTTAATATATGTGAAGAAATTTTGATACAACAAAAATTACGTGAAGCCGGTTATGAAATTAAATGTAACGGATTAGATAGTCTTCCGTTACGGACCATTGACTTAAAAGAGTTATTACACAATGCGTAAACAAATGTTAATTTTAACAGGACCACAAGGAGCAGGTAATCACTTATGGTCAAAAGTTTTTAGTCAACACAAAGATGTATTTGGTTGGAAAACTCTATTAGAAAACTATTGGGAACCACATAGATTATCAGAGCCCTTTGCCAGGTATTGGCGAGATCCTAGTATACTGTCAAAATTTGATTGGAGCCAGAGCGATAATTATCTTACATCAATATCAGTTCCATTGGGAATACCAGGCAGTAAAGAAAATCCTGTATGGGAACCTAATTTAGATTTATTTAAACGCTGTGTTGAAAAACAAGGTGTTGATGTCCAACTTGCTGTTATAGGTAGAGATCAAAATATATTAAACAAGCAACAGCATCGAATAAGAACACAATCAACTCTGCCAATGTTCTTAAAACAATTACAAAGCATACACACAGGAAATCCTATATTTTTAAGTTATGAATTATTATACTTGTACAAAGATGATTATGTAAAGAGTTTAGATGTAAACATTCCTGTGGACTCGAATGTCAAACACCTGTTAGAAGATGATGCTAATCGTAAGTATGTACACGGTGTTGATAATAATGAACTTGACATGGGCAATCGTAAGAGTGTAATATTTAAAACAAAGCCATGAAGAAACTATTAATCATAACAGGCCCGCAAGGTAGTGGTAATCATTTGTTTAGTAGAATACTAAGCCTGCATCCTGATGTAGGTGGATGGAAGGATCTATCAGATGAGTATTGGGTTCCTAGCGATCAGGAACCATTTGCTGACTATTGGGTGGATCCGGATAAATTAACTTTAGATACATTTGAAGGTAACGACTACTGGGTAGCTAATGTATCAGTGCCATTTGTATATGATGGTGTTAAGCAGGTACCTAAGATTGATGCTATGGCGTCTAAGGCACGTTCTTTGGGAATAGATGTACAAATATGTGTTATAGTCAGAGACATGTATATAAACGATTTACAACAACAAAGAGTACGAGGAGAACGAACATTACCTATAGCAGTTGACTACTTTGATACATTAGGTGATGTACACTATTTAGATCATGAAGCATTCTTCCTATACAAAGACCGTTACTTAAAATGGTTAAGTAAGATATTAGACTTTCCAATAGACTATGATAATTTAGATATTATGAAGTTCATTGAAGAAGGTCCTAACAAGAAATATGTTAACTATGTCGACGAGTATTGGTTAGACGAACAAGTATGGAAAGGTATACAGCCCAAAAAGGCTAGAGGACTATGAAAGGAAAGAAAATACTAATCATGGGCCTTCCTGGCTCCGGCAAAACTACTCTGGCAGAACAATTAGTAGATCGCTTACCAGCAGTATGGTTTAATGCTGATGAGATTCGTAACAACATCAATAAAGATTTAGGATTTACTGACAAGGACCGTGTAGAGCAAGCAAGACGACTTGGCCTTCTATGTGATATTGCTTTGCGTAATCATGTTGTTAATTACGCTCTGGCAGACTTCATATGTCCTACCGATGTTACTCGTAAAACATTTAATCCAGATATTATCGTATGGATGAATACCATACAGAAAGGACGATTCGAAGATACCAATCAAATTTTTGAAAATCCTGACTTCTATAATATAGAAATTACAAGTTGGGACTACGATATTGATTACATATTTGAACAGATAAAATTACATGATAGATAAAATAAAATCATACGGATGCAGTTTTGTCTTCGGTTCCGATCTTTCTGATTGTTTACATTCAACCGTTCCAGGATCTTTAAAAGCTAGTAACAAAACATGGCCTGCATTGATTGCACAAGAATTAGAATTAGAATATGAGTGTTATGCTAAGCCTGGAGTAGGTAATAACTATATTGCTCAGCAGGTTATTAGCAACGCGGATCCAGACAGTATAAATGTCATAGTATGGTCCTGGATTGATCGTTGGGAGTTTTTTGATATTACAGATAATTGCTGGACCACTGTAAGGCCTGCTGGTACAGAAGATCATCCCTTAGCAGAAATATATTACAAATATTTACAAAGTGAGCTACAGGACAAATGGCAAAGCCTAAACTACATTTATTCAACACACGAATACTTACGTAAACACAATATTCCTTTTATCAGTCATATCATGGACGAACTATTGCTAGACGTAACTTATAATTGTCCGCCATACATAGCAACACTGCAAGATGATACAAGAGACACCATTGAATCCTTTTCAGCGGCTACCCCAATGGGCCTAATTGTTCAGCCATCATTCTTAGATTGGAGCCAGCTAAACAACTATCCTATTAGCAAAGGCATGCACCCTCTAGAAGAAGCACATGAAGCCGCGGCCAGATATTGGATATCTCTATATAAAAAAGAGATAAGTAAGCATATAATAGATAAGTAAAAGCAAGTACACAATTTAATAAACGGAACATTACAATGAAATCAAATTACGATAAATGTTTGAAAACAATATTACACCATGAAGGTGGTTATGTAAATCATCCAAAAGACCCAGGCGGTGAAACTAACTTAGGTGTTACTAAGAGAGTTTACGAAGAACATGGTGGTACAAAAGATATGAAAAATTTGTTAGTTGAAGATGTAGCACCAATTTACAAAAAAGGTTATTGGGATAGAATGAAAGGTGATCAACTACCTGGTGGGTTAGATCTTTGCGTTTTTGACTTTGGTGTAAATGCAGGTCCAGGTCGTAGTGCAAAATACCTACAAACAATGATTGGCACAGTTGCAGACGGTGGTATTGGACCAAATACATTAAAAAAATTAGATGAGTATGTTGAAAAACATGGTATTAAAAAATGTATTGAAGACTTTCAAGGTGCAAGACAAGATTACTATGAAAAATTATCTACATTTGCAACTTTTGGTAAAGGGTGGACCAGACGAGTTGATGAAACGACAGAGTTAGCTTTGTCTATGGTTATATAATAAGGGGAAATAACTTAATATGTGGTTACTACAATTAATACCTAGTAGTTGGTTGTCCTTTGCGGCCGTGGCCATACTAGTGGCAGGTATTGTATTATTCTTTGCAGGAAAGATATTTAAACACATTCCTTTCTTTAGACAATACAATTTACCAATGCGTGTAGTTGGATTTATATTCTTATTATTAGGTGCATATTTCAACGGTGGACTAGGTGTTGAAATGGAATATCGTGAACGTATTGCAGAAATGGAAAAACGTATTGCTGTTGCTGAAGAAAAATCTCAGCAAGAGAATGTTAAAATAGTTGAAAAGATTATAACTGAAACTAAAATTATTAAAGAAGATACAGCTGATTCATTATATCTAATAGAAAAAATGCGAGATCAAATTAATCAAGGTTGTGAGTTGACAGACGAGGCAATTGATCTGTATAATGAAAGTATAACCGGGAGAAGTGAATAATGAAATTACTAGCACTAGTACCCATACTATTTCTGATAGGATGTGCATCAACCACGGTTCCTGTAACTATGAACTTTCCACAAGCACCAGAGCCCTTAATGACAAAGCCTGAATCTTTAGAAACACTGCCAGAAGACAAAAAAGAACTAAGTGACCTGTTAGAAAATTCAACAATAAACTATGGCAAGTATAGAGAATTACAAATAAAGTTTCAACAATGGCAACGTTGGTATGATACTAATAGAAAATTACACAAAGAAACAACTAAAAATTAAATGAATGTAAACACACGCATAGAAAGAATAACTGATTGGATCAATGATTATGTTGAGGACAACAATGTTAATTCGCTGGTAGTTGGAGTATCAGGAGGCATTGATAGTGCTGTAGTCAGTACCTTATGTGCAAGAACAGGTCGACCTACAACGGTCCTTTCAATGCCAATTAGACAAAAACAAGAGCAACATGATCTAGGTGTTAATCACTGTTTAAGTTTGTTAGATCAATTCCAAAATGTGCATTGGGACACTGTTGATCTGACAGAAACATTTGATAAGTTTGCATGTTTATTTGCTGAGCATAATGATTTAGCTTTAGCAAATAGTCGTGCAAGATTACGCATGACTACACTATATCAGATAGCACAAACACAAGGTGGCATAGTGGTTGGTACAGGTAATAAAGTAGAAGATTTTGGCGTAGGTTTTTATACCAAATATGGAGATGGTGGAGTAGATATAAGCCCTATAGCTGACTGCTTAAAAACAGAAGTATGGGAAATGGGACGAGAACTAGGTGTTAGTGATGAAATAATTAATGCCGCACCAACAGATGGATTATGGGATGATGGTCGTAACGATGAAGATCAATTAGGTATGACATATCCAGAATTAGAACAAGCAATGTTACATCATAAACAAGATACTATACCTATGACTGCAAGAGAAAAGAAAAATTTATTAAAGTTTTTAAGCATACAACAACAAGCAAAGCATAAAATGGAACCAATTCCTGTATGTAAATTAGGAGAACAAGAATGAAACATTTATTAATATTATTAGTTGCAGTAATGTCCTTATCAGGCTGTTCAACAATATCCGATGCCTGGGACTATTATGACATGGCACGTTATGATAACAACGAGTACATGCTAGCAAACAAAGTAAGAACGCAGGCTAACTTAGGTGCTCGTAAATGTGGTACTCCAGCAGTTAATCAGGAAGTAAGTAGATTATGGGAAACTACCTTAGAACTTAAAAACTATGCACAGTCAATGGAAAAGAATGATGAAACAGTTATTATGACAACAGAGTTATTAGAAATTGTTAGAGGACTTGATAAGCGTTATAACATCGACCTTAAAGATGTTAGCATGACTTACTGTACTAGAAAGTTTGGCAACATTGAAAAGAATGCAACAATTATTACTAATGTTATAGGTAGAAAACCTCGAGAGTGGTAAACAAGGAGAATAGTTATGGTAGATAATGCAATAAAAGAATTAGAAGAATGGGTAGGTAATAATCACACAGAACTAGCAGATTGGGCCGCTGATGCCAAGTCACTTACAGAAGATTTTAAAGCAGGCCATCTGAGTGAAGACGAATATAAAGAACTTATGGAAGATCTAAAACGCAGTAAAAAGATATCCGATGCCGCTGACGCACTAGCAGTTCGTTCAAGAGCTGTTGAACTAATAGACAACATCATCACATCAGCTGGCGTAATTCTTTAAGCTACCAATATAAAGGTAATTAGGTTGACTAGTTACCTTTTTCCTTATATAATTAATCTATGAATCCTCATGAAGTCTTAGGCATCAAACAAGGTGCCACTGAACAAGAAGCTAAAAAGGCCTATAAAAAATTAGCCAGTAAGCATCACCCTGACAAAGGTGGTGACACTAAGCAGTTTCAAGAAATTAAAGAAGCGTACGAACGTATCACTAATCCAGAAAAGTTTGCACATGAAAATATGGGACATACTCCTGGAGGCTTTAGATATCAGCGTGGCGGATCTGTCGACGATATATTCTCAGATTTCTTTGGACATCACGCAGGTAGACAACAAAGACAATCAACTGTGCAACTTAGCTTGTGGATAACTTTAGAAGATGTCAATACTGGTGGAGAAAGAACTGTAAAACTTCAAGGTAATGAAGGACCTCAAATAGTTAATATTACCATACCTAGAGGTGTATTGGACAATACCCATGTTCGATATCCTGATTTGGGTCCTAGTGGTCAAGATCTGGTAGTAGTATTTCGTGTACGGGACCATCAGAAGTTTGTTAGAATTAAATCAATTGATCTTGCTTGTGAACAACAGGTTGATATATGGACGTTGTTATTAGGTGGCAACATCAAAGTTACTACATTATCAGGTGATATCAAGACTTTAAAAATACAACCCAAGACTGATTTTAATACTCAATTAAGATTAAAAGGTTATGGTATTCAAAATACTAGGCAAACCGGTGATCTTTATGTTAAAATTAAAGCTACAATGCCAGATAACATCTCAGATGATTTACTGGAAATATTAAGACAACATTTAAACAAATAAGTACTAATAACAATAACGAATTAGGTGAACAATGCAGAATAACCCAGAAATAGAACAAATCATTGATGACGCTGTTAAGAGTGCTCAACAGATGAATCATCAATACGTAACTGTTGAACATTTAAGTCTTGCACTAATAAGATTTGCCAGTTTCCGTAAGGTATTAATTACGTTTGGCATCAACTGTGCCCAACTTGAAAAAGAGTTAGAGAGTTACGTTAACGGCATGGCACATCTGATTAAAATAAGTGACGACAAAGAAAAACCTGTTGTAAAACCAAAAAAAACTAACGCATTAGAAAGAATATTTAATAGAGCAGGTACGCAGGTATTATTCTCAGGTAGACGTTTTGTTACAACACTTGATTTATATCTTGCTATTATGAGCGAAGGGCAAAGTCATGCTCATTATTTCTTTTTAAAGTACGGAGTTAATCGTAAAGAATTTACTACACATTGGAATAGTTCATATCCCAAAGAGCGTGAAGTTAAACTCAGTGAAAAACAAGCCACAATGGTATTAGACGAACATTGTACTGACTTAACTAATCTTGCCAAAGAACAAAAATTAGAACCAATGATTGGTAGAACACAAGAATTGGATGACATGGTTAACGTGTTAGCTAAAAAGTTTAAAGCTAATGTACTGTTGGTCGGAGACCCTGGTGTGGGTAAAACTGCAATTGTTGAAGGTCTAGCACAATTATTATCTAACAATGATGTTCCTAAATTTTTACATGATCATAAACTATATTCACTAGAGATAGGTAGCTTGCTAGCAGGTAGTAAGTATCGAGGTGAGTTTGAAGAAAAAGTTAAAGAAGTTCTTGATGCACTCAGTGCAAAAGGAAAATGTGTCCTATTCATTGATGAAGCACATCAAATGAAAGGCGCTGGAGCGGGAAGCGGTAGTTCAGTAGATTTTGCTAACATGATTAAACCAGCAATCACTAGCGGTAATCTAAAAGTTATAGCATCAACTACTTGGGAGGAATACTACGAGTCGTTCGAAAAAGAACGTGCTCTAATGCGTAGATTCTTTAGAGTAACTGTAGACGAACCTGATAAAGCAAGTACTGAAAAAATACTTACTGGTGTAGCACGTCGACTTGAAGCATTTCATGAAGTTGAAATCAAAGATGATGCACTAGAAGCCGCAGTTGAAATGACTGCTAGGTATATGACAGATAAGAAAAATCCAGATAAGTCAATTGACGTTGTTGATGCCGCCTGTGCTAGAGAACGTGCTCGTAACGAAACTGGAGCAATAATTGATAGAAATAAGGTTATGGTTGAAGTTTCAAAGTTAGCTAATGTTCCTGTTGATAGACTTAAAAATGAACAAAGCGAAAAAATTAAAAACTTAGAATCAAACATTAAAGATAAATTATACGGACAAGAACATGTTATTACTGACGTGCTAGATCGTATATATGTTAGCTTTTCAGGTATTAAACAAGAAAATAGACCAGTAGCTAGTTTCTTATTCCTAGGACCAACTGGTACAGGTAAAACAGAAATGGCCAAACTATTAAGTGAGAATTTGGATATGAAGTTACTAAAATATGACATGAGTGAATATCAAGAACGTCATACAGTATCCAGTCTTATTGGTGCCCCTCCGGGATATGTTGGATTTGAAGATGGTAATGTGGGTGGTGGTAGACTAATATCAGATCTGACTAAAAATCCATTCTCAATTATATTATTTGATGAAATTGAAAAAGCACATCCAGATGTGTCAAACATATTACTTGCAATGATGGATGAAGGTATTGTTACTAGCTCTGCAGGTAAATCAGTAGATATCAAAAATTGTATTATTATTTTAACATCAAACTTAGGTGCTAGGGAAAACGAAGCAAATAACATTGGCTTTGGTCAAGAGTTAGATAAAATAGGAAGTGAAGATAAAGCTGTTAAAGACTTCTTCAAACCTGAGCTTAGAAATAGACTTGACATGATTTGTAAGTTTAAAAAACTAGATAATCTAGCTGTTAAGAAAATTGTAGTTAAATTTATCGATGAACTTAAACAGGGTCTTAAAGATAAGAATATTACCATTGGCACCACTGAAGAATTGATCGATCATCTGGTCAAAGTAGGTTATGATCCTAAAATGGGTGCAAGACCATTAAACAGAAAAATAGATCAACTTATACGTGTTCCTCTCAGTAAAAAAATATTGTTTGATAATATGCAATCCTGTGAACTTGTGTTAGATTGGAAAAACGAAAATCTAGATATCAAACAGGTAGGACAGAAACAGTTAGTGTCTCCTCAACCTAAAGTAACCGACGACGGTTTTATAGTTCTTGATCAGTTCAAACCAAAGAACTAAACACTCAGATCGATTGTACTACGATCAGTATCGTTACTGTTTCCGGGTAATACTTCCTCACATCGAAACAATAGGACAGAAGTTGGATCACGATCATATCAATCAAATAGTTGTACTAAAAGAAAATATGGAGTTCTTTGCCCGTAAAATTAATTTTGGCGGATCTTGGAGAGAAAGAGACGATAAAATTTCTCAACATGATGTAGACAATCTTCATATCTTATGCGACTTCTTTATTGACAATCAGCAACTAATTAAATTACAATTCTCAAGAAGTAAATGTTTTATCTACACAAATAGACTAGAGTTAAGCGAACAACTAGATCAATTAGGAATATTTGAAGAAGTTAGAGTTAATGAAATAATATTGGCTCGGCCAAAGAACACAGTAAAATCAAGATATCCTGGATATAAATTGCGTATATATTTTAAACCTATTAGTATTACTGAAATGGACAGATGGAATATTCTAAAATTCATTGACAATAATGATCACGCTATTAAAATGAATATTGGAATGGAAAGATTTCATGGTGGAGGACAGTCAGGAGGTAGACATCTGACATTACGTGATTACTATTTTATTGACTTTAAAGACGAAAGACTAGCCAGTGTGTTAGAATTAACATGTCCTGGAGTAATTAGAAAGACCATGGATATTATCTACGACGATAAATAATAGCATGGCAAAAATAAACTCAACAAATTTAGTTATTTCATTAAGTAAATTGGTCAAGGACACTGATCCTATTGAACCAGTATTAAACGACGAAACCCGATCACAGTTAGAAGTAATACTAACTGAACTTGCCGGTGCAGGCGTTCTTGTAGAAATACAGGAGGCTTAATGAAAACTTCTAGCTTACAATTATTACCGTTTACAGATTTTGGTGCGGCAAGTGGAAACTATAATGGCACTAGTTCTAGTTTTAGTGGAACAGAAGTAAAGGCCGCGGCTTATTCAAGTAGTATCGGTGACAATCAAACCGTTGGTATATTTACTGAAGACTTTATTGGTACTATGACTATTGAAGCTACTTTAGATACAACAGTTGCAGATTCAAGTTGGTTTACTGTACATACCTTTAGCGGTGACGGTTCATCAGCAAATGACTCAACATTAAGATTTTTTAATACTTCCCAAAACATCACAGGACGTTTTACCTGGATGCGAGTAACAATCACAGGTTTCACTCAAGGTACAATTCATAAAGTAACACTCAGCTATTAGTGGAAACAGTAAACATTAAATTTACCTTAGAACCTGAATGGTTCAACAATGCTCCCAAAATAAAAGTAGCTGTCGACAATCAAGTTTTATTAGATACTCAAATCGAAAATAAGTTAGATTTTGAACAGACTGTTGACTTAGAAGATAACAGCAATCATCAGTTAACCTTTACATTGTATAATAAAAGCAAATACGACACTGTAATTAAAGATGATGTTATACAAAAAGATACTCTAATTAAAATATCAAATATAGAATTAGAAGAAATTGATCTTATGTCAATACTATCCTTAAAAAAAGACTTATTTTATTACGAACACAACAATAATGGTAGCACAGAATTAGAAAGATATACATTATACGATACTTTAGGATGTAACGGAACTGCTACCATTAATTTCTCAACTCCATGTTACGTATGGCTGTTAGAAAATTTATAGAATTAACTATATAGATAAATAGTTGTATGAAAACAATTGCAATATACGCAGGTAGGTTCCACCCGTTCCATAAAGGACATAAGGCCAGTTACGACTTTTTAACTAAGCAGTTTGGCACAGACAATGTTTACGTTGCTACATCGAACGCACAGGCACCTTTAACCAGTCCATTTAGCTTTGAAGAAAAGAAAAAAATGGCTGAACTGACCGGCATACCAGCAGACAAGGTTGTAATGGTTAAGAATCCATATCAAGCTAAAGAAATTACCAGTAAACTTAAACCTGAGGATACTAATTTAGTATTTGCATTGAGTGAAAAAGATATAGATAGATTTACATTCACTAAGAAAGATGGCACTCCGGGTTATATACAACCATATCCAAAGAATGATGCACATCTTGCTCCAATGGACAAACATGCTTACGCTTTTTTAACACCAACAATTAAATTTAAAGTAGCAGGTAAAGATGCTGATTCAGCAAGTGCCATACGTAAGGCATACATTGATGCCGATAAACAAGGCCGTAAGAAAATTGTAGCTGACCTTTACGGAACAGTAAATAAAGACATAGAAGTAATATTTGATAAAAAATTAAGTATTACAGAAGAACTATCAAAAATTATGACAATGCTCAAAGAAGGTACTGTAGATAAGCATGATAAGAACATGCGTAAGATACAAGTAGCACTTGAGATGGAGAGAGAAGTGAAAGCAATCGAAGAAGCAGATTTAACACATGCCAAAGTAATTAATACATCTAAAGGCCATAGGATTGTTCCAAGTGGCGGAATTGGATCCTGGGATTTTGATGGCTTAAGAAAATCAGTTGTTTCTCAACTTGATCAAATGAATACCATGGTCAAGAGTGGTAATCTTGCATCAGCTTACTATACTTTGTATCAAAACGGTGCCTTAGAGAAAAAACTACAAGCACTTGAGTTGTATCAGCAATGGCTAGACGCACATGGCGATAAACCTTTACCGCTAGATCAAGAAATAGATCTTATTCCTGAAAAATAATTTCCACCTGGCTTGACAAAGCTATTAAATATCCGTATAATATAATAAACAATTTAACTTAGGATATATAATGGCCGACGCTCCAAAAGAAATAAGAATAAATTCACCAATACCAATGTCAATAAACTTAGCTGACCTTAAAAAAAGAGTCTTGCACTTTGCTATACCTTGTTATGGAGGTATGATCACAGAGTCTACCATGATGAGTATGATTAAATGGGCCAACCAGGCAAAAGACCTAGGACTAAGTTGGACAGTAGAAACATTGGTTAACGAAAGTCTTATTACACGTGGACGTAATACACTTGTTGCAAAATTTTTAGAGAATTCAGACACAACTGATTTATTTTTTGTAGACAGCGATATTGGATTTGAACCTTGGCATGTAATAGCTCTTATGGCTATGGACAAGGATGTAGCATGTGGATTATATCCTATGAAAACTGTTCCCGTGCAATGGGTAGTTAACAATGTTCTAGGTACCAAGGCTGAAAATGATGGTAATTGGATGGAGGTTACCAAATCAGGCACAGGATTTATGATGATTAAAAAACATGTATTTGAAAAACTTAAAGATCATCCAGCAGTAAAACCATTTACAAACGATATTGGACTACCTAAAGAATTAGATCCTCATATGCGTACTTACTTCGACACTGCTGTTAGAGAAGGACGTTACTATTCAGAAGATTGGACATTCTGTGAAAACTGGAGAGATATAGGTGGAGAAATATGGATTGACCGTCGCGTACATCTCAGACATTCAGGTTCATTTGTATTTTGTGCTGAAGCAGATGATGCTATTAAACAACAAATGAAAGACCATGTGCCAACAATGAAGCTAGAGCAAATACCTGAAAAACCTAAAACAGCAAAAGTTTTAGCTAAATCAAAGTCCAAGTCTAAAAAGAAGTAATGATAAATACTAGCCTACATTAAGGAATACTTATGAAAGCTAGTGAATTTATTACAGACGCCGGTGTTGGCATTATTACAAAACAAAATACGACTGCTGACGTCAAGCCTGGCGAAACAAAAAGACAAGCCAAGAAATTAGGGATGACGTTGGACAAGAAGAACCGTCCGCCCTTACTGCATAAAAAAGCAGTTAAGAACTCTTCACCCAATACCCTTTTTAATCTTGGCCTCAGTGAAAGTAATGCCGACGATCTTATGGCCTATGCCGACAAAATGGATCCGACGGACATAGACTATAAAAAATTTATCCGTGCCGCAAAGATAGCTAGAACAGGCAAAAAGATACACATGGATAACTTTTTAAACACAATAGATACAGACCCTAGAGATAAAATTATTAGTATGCTAGGTGAAACCAAAGAAGCACCCAAGGGAACTTACTTCACCAAGACAGGTAATTTGGTCAAGGGCAAACTGACCAAGGATGCCAAGACCAAGGGTGCCAGAGAAACTGACCCCAAGGACAAGATAAGAAAAAAAGTACCCAAGGTCACACAGTACAATGAGGAAGAAGACAAAGAATTTGAAACGGATCTAAAACTGCCCAATGGTAAGAAGATGGTGCTACAGGCAGATGACCCAAAATATGTCAGAGGCATAGTGGTCAGGAGCAACAAGGATGGATCCTACGATTCATACTATTGGATTGATCATCCTGACAATGTTATGGCTATTGAAATCAAGTTGGATGATGAGAGTGTAAAGAAAGATGCCAAGATGATACATTGGGCATATCACCCTGAACTGGAAGAGCATAGGGTAAAATGAGAGCAACTGACTTTACAAAAAAAGCCACGGAGCGATCTAAAATTTATCTAGATATGGATGGTGTACTTGCTGATTTCTTTTCTGAATATGCTAAATTGGCTAATGTTAAATCATATAGAGATATCCCCCCAGCTAAGGTAGATCCAATACTTAACTCTATTGCTGGCACAAATTTCTTTGCTAAGTTACCTAAGTTTCCAACAACAGACAAACTAGTTAACCTTGCTGTATCACATGCAGGTAGTTACAGTATTTGTTCAAGTCCTTTACGTAATGATTATAATAATTCAGAGTACTGGAAAAAGATTTGGATTAAAGCTAAACTAACACCACAACCAAGCACTGTAAAAATAACATCAAACAAATCTTACTACGCAGTATCAGACGGCACACCTAATATTTTAATCGACGACAAAGGTTCAAACATTATAGGATGGAGAGAAGCAGGTGGTATTGGCATTAAGTATCAAGCAGATGAAGATAGTTTAGAAGTTGTCAAGCAAGCATTAGAACTAATATTCTGTGATGTCAAGGATACATGTGACACGGATGAGGTAGAAGAAGACTGGTCAGAAAAATATAAAAAATCTATAGATTGTAATAGTCCAAAAGGATTTAGTCAGAAGGCACATTGTGCTGGTAAAAAGAAAAAAGCAAACGAAAACTTTGCGGATGGCAAAAAGCCTGGACGCAAAGGTTTAGCAAAACGTATGGGTGTTGACTGTAGTAAGTCAAAAACAGCATTACGTAAAATTGCCAAAAATAGCACAGGTGAGAAACAACGTATGGCCCATTTCTGTGCTAACATGAAGAAGTAGTATAAGAGACAAAAAGGATCGTACACGATGAAAGTTAACGAAATTATAGTAGAAAAGAAAGAGTCCTTAGAAGAATTAGATTCTTTAATGGGAGTCAAAGATCCTGTGATATCAATTTATGATACCAAGGGTAAGTATCTTGACAGACTTAAGATGAGTATTGCGGCTAAGAAATATAAGTTTGATATGAAAACTATCAGACCACAGTTTCAAAATCAAGACAGAGTCGATCATGGCGAATACACATTAATGGCACCAGTTGCTGGTCAACCATCATAACAAAAAGGATCGTACACAATGAAAGCAATTGATATTTTAACGGAAGTTAAAAAGGAACAATCACTGACACTCGAAAAATTACCCTATGGTACCGACGAATTATCTCCTGTACTGTCTAAGGAAAACGTGGAATATCATTATAATATATTGTCAAAAGGTTATGTTGATCGATATAACAACAACGAAGGCGATCCTGATTTTAATTATGGAGGAGCAAAGTTGCACAATCTGTGGTGGACACAATTGCGTAAACCGAGTGGAGCAAACTTACCAGTAGGACCTATAAAAGAATTTATTAATACCAACTTCAAAGATTATGATAATTTTAAAGATGAAGTGTTATCAGCAGGACTGAAATTACAGGGTTCGGGTTGGATTTACCTTTCAAAAAAGGGAGAAGTAAAAACTACGCCAAATCAATCTTATAAAACAGAGATAATGATGCCAATAGACATGTGGGAACATTCATATTCGGATTATGTTCCTGATAAAAGTGCTAAGAAAAAATACATAGAAAATGTAATGAAAATAATTAATTGGGATATTGTCAATCAGAGACTTTAAATATGAGAGCAATCGATCTGACAGCAACACAAGGAAAAGAGCCACCTCAGGTCAGACCTGGGCAGTATCCTGGTGAATATCTTGACCTGTCAGTTAAAGACCTAGTACCTGTACAAAAGGTTAGACACGTACATAAAACTATTAAAGCAAACAAAAAAGTTAAACAGGGAGACTATACTCCTATTGTCATTGATCGAGATAATCGTATTGTAAATGGACATCATAGATATGATGCTCTTAAAAATGCGGGTCATCATCAAGCAAAAGTATATAAGTTAGAAAAGGATATAGAAGAGATAGTATGAAAAAATTACTAATAATACTATTACTATTCACAACAACATCATTTGCATATGATCCTAAAAACTTTAATCCAGACTTATGGCCATACATACAAGAAAGAATGTTCGGTGTTAGACCAGTTGTTGTATTAGATGCTAACGATGAGTTGATGGTGTCAGGACCTATAAGAGCTTCAAGTGGAGCACAGGTTCCAGTAAATATAAAAATTAATACAGAACGTTTTGTAAAAATACATCTGATCATCGATTCTAATCCAACACAGCTTGCGGCCACATTTAAATTAACTAAAAATACTCAGAACACAGAAATAACGACCCGTATCAGAATGGAAACAGATAGTTACGTTCGTGTGGTAGGAGAAACTATCCGTGGAGAGCTATACACACACAAGACAGGTATCAGAGCCAGTGGCGGCTGTTCGGGTTACATGGATGTACATGATCCAGAACTTACTCGAGACTTAGGCAAGATATTATATAAAAAGAAAGACAATGCTCATACTACCAGGATTAAACATCCTATGTTTACTGGTTTACAAAAAGATTTAGAGTCAGGTGGTTATATACCATTATGGACTGTTAAAACTATTACATGGATCGACGATGAAAATAATATTATAATGCAAGCGGATACTTACATTTCAATTTCAAAAGATCCATATATTAAATTTAAATACAATGGTGATGTTAAAATTGTTGCCGATGATACAAAAGGAAATTCATTTAAAAAATGAGAGCAAGACAATTTATACGAGAGTACTCCAGAGAAAAAACTCAGCAGGTGCATGGCGAGAAAATCATACAAGCACTACAGAGAGATAAGCAACCTCGTGCCGATTTAGATATATGGAACTTGCATTCAAGTAGTGGCAGTTGGAAAGACATGCACCCAAATTCCAAACAAGAGTTGTTAAACAAGATATTTGCTCAAATTGAATCAGGAGATCCTAGTAAAAACAAAGAATACAGTCAATGGTTAGCACGTATGTATTCAAAAGGTGATACACCGCTAGAAGATATTAAAAGTAAGACACGAGACGATTTAGAAAAATATATAGCTCTCAAGTTAAGAAAGAAACTAAAGCCCGAACACAAAGATATTAATCAAATAAAAGCACCCATTAATCTATCACAGGCAATGGCTAACTACAGTGATGAAGAACTAGAAGCACCTGTTACAGACAAAGGTAGCAGTCGTGAAATTTATCGTGACAGTGCAATTAGAGTTATAGTGCCTAAGGATACAGCGGCGGCTTGTTATTATGGTCAAGGGACTAAATGGTGTACTGCGGCACGCAGTAACAACATGTTTGATCAGTATCACAAGATGGGAGATATGTATATCATAATGCCTACTAAACCCAAGTACGAAGGCGAAAAGTATCAGTTCCATTTCCAAAGTGGACAGTTTATGGACGAGCAAGATCGTGATGTAGATATGTATAAGGTACTAAGACAGTATCCTTCAATACGTAATATTAAAACAATAACTGATTGGGCTAAACGTAAAACGGTACCAGCACTAATGACTGATGAAGATTATGCTGAGTGGAAAGACGAAAGCAATACACAGATACTTAACAATCGTGTAATGTACGGTGATATGTATACCTTAAGTTTAAATCAACCAGGCACTTCAATGGATTCCTGGACAATTAGTAGTAGTACTATTAAAATGTTAACTGAAAAAAGCATGATGAAAGAATCAGAATGGTCTCAGCTAGCAGGTACAGACTACATAGCCTATGGTTGGTTTGACACAACCAGTAATACTTGTTTGGGTGTAACATATGCTGAACTAGGTGAAGATCCTGGATTTGCAGTTCAGACCATTGATAATGATCAGTTTGAAGAGGCAGTCGGGTTAAATGTTGAACCCGAAGTTGTAAAGCTAGAAAAATTCTTAAAAGGTATGGTACGAATAGAAAATGAAGCAATGGGGGATGGTTTAGCTAAAGAACAGTATGACAAAGCAGTTAACCAACTGTTGGATAGTTATGGTTACCCAATGTCAGTAACAGGATATGTAGGTGGAGAGCCAGAGAGAGCATAATGAGAGCAAAACAATTTATAATAGAATACGATAGAACTAAAACTGCACAGGCATTTGCCGCAAAGCTAGTTAATACTGCTATGCAAGACAACACTGTTCCGGGTGCTGTTAGAAAAAATATACAGGATAACATGACTCCTGTAGAAGCCGCTGAGATGATACTTAAAAATCAAATTGAAGTGGGTGATCCTACCAAACAGAAAAAGTATTCACAAGCCCTAGCAAAGATGTATGCCAACGGTTTAATCAAATGGGAAGACATAGGTAGCACAATGCGTGACTACTTGACTAAGTTTGCTACTCTGGCAGTTAAAAAATTACTTAAACCTGAACACTCAGACTTTAATAGATTTAAAGATTTAAAATCATTCTATGATGTAGTTGATCAATATGAAGAGCCCGAAGGCAAAGAAAAGAGATCAAAAGGTGATGCCAAGGAAGTTTACAGAGATGCGAATGTGCGTGTCATACAGCCCGAGGACATGAATGCCGCTTGCTACTATGGACAGGGTACACGTTGGTGTACAGCCGCAGATAGTAATAATATGTTTGATAGATATAATCAAGATGGTGATATGTATATCATAATACCCACCAAAGCCACCCACGAAGGTGAGAAGTATCAGATACATCCTGCGTCAGGACAATACATGGACGAACAAGATCGTGATGTAGAAGCAGACGATTTAATAAAACGTTTTGGTCAAGACTTCAGAACATGGTGGTTAACTATAGACCCAGACCTAGGCGGACGTATAATATTTTTCCCTAATGAAGATGAACTTAGAAAAGCCTGTGAAGAAATTAAACAGATGAGTTTAGAATTCTTAAATGACGTTATGATAGATTGGGAAATGGATGATGAAACATATTATCAGTATCTTCAGGACGAGGGGTATGTTGATGAAGAAGGTGAGTACCAGGGTGATTATCCTTCATACACAGCATACAATGATTCTGCTGGTGCATATTATGGTAATGTTTACGGTGCCCTTGATATAACTGTAGATGAAGTGCGTGAACTAGCTAGACAAATTGAAGAAGATGACGGACGTAATCAATACATAGGCGATTTAGAAAATGTGTTTAGTATTAGTGTAGAAAACGCAATAGATAGACAAGATGGATTACCAACTACAATATACAGACAGATACAAGTAACGCTTAAAAACGGTAAAATAACTGTAGAGTACATTCCACCACCTAAAAAAGATTAATAAATATTAGTATATAATACTCGGGGGAGTAAAGTGGCAGAAGATAAAAAAGTTGCAGTCCAAGCAACAGAAAAAAAACAAACAAAAAAAGTTAATTTAGAACTAGAAGTAGATGCTACAGCAAAAGATCTAGGTGTTAGTCCTTATATAAATTGGGTACATATGGCTCGTGCTGTTGATGCATGGAGAATATTTCCAAGATTATTCTTAACTGTTTACATCATCTTATTATATAAATGTGTAATTTGGTATATGGCATTGCCTTTACCTACAATGGAACAATCAGGTTTAATCAGTATTGTAGTTGGTGCTGGTGCGGCATGGTTTGGACTTTACACAGGTTCAAGCAAAAAATAGAACACTCCTTCCTTAGGACCGTGTAGCTTTGCTCCTGGCTTTAATTATTAGGAACAATAATTTAAAAGGAGCACTACTCATTTCCAACCTAATTTATCAATACGATCTAAAATATTTTTACTGTACATCTCGTGAGTAAGTGGACCAGGATGGAGATCATCTGTGCCAAAATCTAAAAAGTTCGAATCAAAATCTGTGCCTGATCTCCCATTTATCATTATAAAATTTTTCCTGGAAGATAACATAGCACTAATTTCTACGCTATTGTGTAGTCCTACTAATAGCAAATCTACGCCAATTTTATCACAAACATTTTCTACTCTGTATATTGCTGATAGTGCTTCAAAAGTCCAATGATCTTCTAATAGACTAATTTCGGGTATTATTTTATCAAATTCTTTATTAGATTGATAATATCCACTGTTTATCATTTTAATTGATTTGTTACGATACCAATAAAATCTTTCTGTACCGGTTAACCCCCATATTATTTTGTCGCCTTTTTTTAAATCAGCTCTTAAAAGTTGATCACTAGCATACGATATACTACTACCTCCCATTGCTAAATCTATTGCAGGGAGATTAAGGTGTTTGCATACAGACTTCCAATATACTTTATCTTTATCTACTCCAACAGAAGCAGTTGTACTACATCCTGCTATCCATATATTTGAAGAATTAGAAACTCGACGTTGAGGAACTTCGGGCTTAAATTTGTAATTTTCTTCTGAAAAAGGAATATGTAAAGGTATGTTACTAGCATTAGAAGCTATTACAGAATAGTATAGAGAAAACCATGCCATGGAGTATTTTTTGTTTATAGTCTGTTTATCTGACCAAAGATCATTGGCATTTTCAGACGGAGGATGAAATATAATTTCTGAAGATTTGAATAAAAGATTTATAAAACTTTTTAAATCAACATATCCGAGACTTACATATACAACTCCACGATGTGTATCATTTACATTATTGGAATCTATCAAATATGCATCACTGTCTATATTTTTCGCATATTTACTGAGATATTCAGTGGTATCACCGACTACTATTGTTAAATTTTTACTATACACAATGTAATTGTTTCATTTTTGTTTCTTTAGTGATAAATGCTTTACCGAAATTACGTTTACGTCCATACCAAAAGTCTTGTAAGAAACGATCAAATGTCATATCTTTATTTTCACGGAAGTCAAACTTGACCATGGTGGTTGAATCCAATGGTTCCTCATTGACAATGTATCCAAAGAAGTCATAGTCAAATGTTTTTGCTAACGGATACTGCGTTAGTTTATCGTAGTTTAATACATATGTTCTATTGTAATCTAATAGTTGTGTCATTAACTTCTCAGGTAAGTCAAACGTTTTTCTAACAAATTGTTCTATTAGATCAAACACACGATCATGCTGATGATCTGCGTGCATGGTCATCGCTGTTCTGTGTATTAGATTCCAACCATGGATAGGAACTGTTCCACCAATTAACGGATGATTAATTCTACCTTTGTCTTTCCAATTATCGTAATATTTTCTAATTTCATCTTCTTCTTTTTTAAACCAATCATCTTGCTGTAAGAAAGGTATAAGTTTTTCATAAAATTCAGAATAGTCAATACTTTGATGTTTATGCAGGAATCTAGCTATCCAAGTTGTAAGTCCATTCATATGAAACGTGTTTATAAACCAATTGAATACTTGCGTGTCTACCATAATGTTTCTTGGCATTGTTCCTGTTGACATAACAACTTCCACTGATTCTGCTAGACTATCATAGTTATAACTACCACTCATATAATCATATATAGGAACAGCTTCTAGTTTGTTCATTTTACGCTGTAGTAAATTCATTTCAGCATTTTCTAATAGCTGACACTGATGTATGGTAACACCTGTATGATTTCCTAAACGAAATAACGACCAAAGATTTTCTTTCCAGGTTTCCTGTGTTTCTCCAGGTAATCCTAATATAACTTCTGTGTCAACTGGTATACCATTCTTGTTACATAGATCAAATATTTCTGTAATATTATGTTGTCCTAGATTTTTACGTTTAATATTTTCTAAAACATCTAAGTTCATTGATTGTACTGATACTGTTAAACCTTGATTAAAGGATCCAGCTTTGAATAATTTTTGTACTATTTTATATACATCTGCTTTTTGATTTTTAGCCCAAGTCATGCTTACACCTTGAGGAAATTTATACTTGGATTGAACTTCTAGTATTTTATCTGCTATTTCATTGTCGCGATCACGGAACATACCAAAGTTAGCATCAGCAATAGTTATATAACCACATTTATTTTTACCTATCCATTCTATTTCGTCAAGCACACGACTGTATTCAAACTTTTTAACTTTACCATATGTTAGACTACCCCAATCACAGAATGTACATTGATACGGACAACCTCTATTAGTTTCGATAGTGGCATTCCATTCTACTTTGCCCAATGTTTCTTTCATAAGTTTATCAAATACTCCTGTCAGATAAGGGCTAGGTACATCTTCGAGATCTTTTATTCTAGGAGCGTCTGGTGTTGCTACCCGTACTCCGTTTTTATTAAGTACAACACCGTTAATTTCTTCAAGGTCAGTGCCTTGATGTAATGCTACTAGTAAATTTCTAAATGTTATTTCACCTTCTCGAACTACAACAAGATCCATGAAAGGATAAGTTTCAAAAACATTTTTCTTTTCATGTGGTATTTCTGGACCACCAAAAAATAGAAATACATCTGGATTAACTTCTTTTAGTCGACGAGCAAGAGCATATATGTAATTACGATTCCACACATATGTTGAAAATCCAACTACTTTGTTATCTTTTAGCTGTTCAACATATTCTTCTATATCACGTCTTTCCCATATTAACTGATCTAACTCGTAATTATCTTTAACAACATCATCCTGCTGTGCATAACTCCATAGGATACCTGCACTATAGGGAAGATAGTGGGCATTAAGCTCTATAGGGCCTTGTTGAAAATTTGGTTGACACAGACTGACTTTTTTCATAATTTAATTATACTTGGTTAGCTAGTATTTAACAAGACCTAGCTTTATCAATATAAATATTTATATGGAAGAAAAATTTATTAAAGTTCATTTTAACCTCAACGTTGCACGTCTTAAAAAGCAAACAGCCGGATATCGATTATATGTTAACGATGAGCTATTTAACGAACGCACCTGGCGATGGGACACCTTTGTTTATCTAGAAGAAATGTTACAAATCAAGGCAGTTCCTGGTAAATATAAAGTAACAATAGAAAAATATCATCCTAGCAAGGCAAGATTTGATATAAGCAATATGAGAGTTGAGCTAGGTAATGCTCGAATTATTGAAAACAATACTATAGAGATATTATAAAATGAAAATATTTGAAATTATTAAAGAAACTGCATCAGCTGGTACGACCACTGCTGGAAATATCGCTAGTGTTGCTAACCCACATGTGACCAAATACAAAGGTCCAAAGCCTAAAAAACAAAAACCCACAGACAACGCTCTAGATATGAAGGGAACTTCGATCTTTGGTGGCCCGCTCAAAAGAGTCTAATACTTTTCCTTAGTGATAAATATACTTAACGAAAAGGTTTAGGTATATTATGAACATCAATGACTTTAATGAAGACCAATTGGACCACGAGGTTCAAATGGCAAAATCAGATCTATTAGAACTAGCTAAGAATGCAATGCAAACTTACAAATTACTAGCAGAACACTATAACGAAGAGCGTGGGCTACCAGGCTGGGTACAATCAAAAGTAACCAAAGCCGACGACTATATGAGATCAGTACGTAAGTATCTTGAACATAAAGAAGATCACATGCTATGATTGTAGAAGATTTAAAAGTATTGCTAGCAAGCTCATACAGCTACTCACTGAAAGCTCAATACTTTCATTGGAATGTGGAGGGACGTAGCTTTTCACAATTGCATGAATTTTTTGGTGATGTGTATCATGAAGTATATGACAGCATTGACACCAATGCTGAATTAATAAGACAATTAGACAGTTATGCTCCTGGAAGTTACAATCGTTTCAGAGAATTATCAACAGTTGCTGATCAAACTAAAGTACCTAGAGCAAGCATGATGATCGAAGAATTACTTGAAGATACTAACAAGATGTTAGACTTAACTAAACGTATGTTTACCGTAGCTGAACAAGAAAACGAGCAAGGTATAGCAGATTTTATAGCGGACCGTATAGATGCTTTCGCAAAACACGCATGGATGATGCGTAGCTTTTTAAAGGCAAGAGATTGATATGATATTAAACAATTTATTTGAATCAAAATATGGGGCGGCGGCAGGCGTAGAAACAATACGTCAATTATTGCATGCTGTGAAAAATTCAAAGGACATAGATCTTAAAGTAGGTCCGGAAATGTTTCCGTTGACATACGGTGATGCACGATACTTGCTACAATATTTTAAAGCAAACAGAGAAGGTGGTGATGCTACTGCTGAATACTTTGGTGATGCTAACTGGATTGAAGGTATGTTAGCTAAACGTGATCACGCCATGAGTCCAGATAGATTAAAAGACATGGATCAGGAGCGTATGAAATCAAAAGACTACGATCGTATGCTAGACATACAAGAAGGTGAAGTAAGAGATACACATTGTTCACCCAAGTGTTGTGGAGCAGATGTAAAGGCAGAAGACTGTGGTTGTGCACCAGACTGTTCACATTGTAATTGTAATAAAGAAGAATTAGAAGAATATTCACTTCAAGCTACTAATCAACAAGACAGAGAAGCAAAAATGAAATCATTGCAAGCATTGCTTACTGATCCTAACACCTCAAAAGATCCAGATTTAAAACGAGCAGTTATGCGTAGAATGGCACAACTATCAGAAGATCAGAAGTGGCCAGCAGAATACAAAGGTTGGAAGTATAGTGAAGACGTAGAGCAGTATGATGATGTTAGTAAAAAATTCCATTATGCTACTAAAGATGGCAAGCAAGTGCCAATTGATTGGTCACCATATTCAACCATGAGCGATACACAATTTAAAACCTGGATTGACCTAGACATGCCAACACGTAAAGCAGTTAAGGGCATTGGTCCATTAGGTGCAACTGATCTAGAACAGTTAATGAAAACTAAACTAGGTACTCGAGCAAGACTAGCCCAAGAAGACAAACCAATGGATATTGAATTAGATGTGTTAAAATACACACGAGATGACATTGCCAAGGCAATTGCTATAGCAAGAGGAAGTAGTGGCGATATGACCGGTGCTACTGAGCGTATTGAAGCAATGGCAGACGGTTTATCAAATCATTCAGACGTGGCAAAAGTACTAAAAATTGCAAATGAACAAAAAGAAGATGATATCACTAAAAAATTAGATCCTAAAACTAAACTAGCACTTAAAAAAGCACAAATGAGAACTGCTGGTGTTACCAAAGGCGACCCAATAGCCGCACTGGCAATGGGTTTAGAAAAAGATGTTGATCGTTTGGATAAAGAAAATGATCAAGAAGAAGCTGATATTGCAGGTCAGGCACTAGTTGACAAGTATCACAATCAAGAGTTAGAACAACTTAAAAAAAGCCTAACCAATTTACTCAGAAAGTAACCTACGCCAATTAATGAAGGTTACAATATGCAATAGTTGGCAACTTGATCCTGTCAGGAATTATGATTCAGACTTTGAGATTAAAAGAATCTACCAGAGCATAATACTTGCTGAGATATTTAAACAATATAATCCCGCTGATCGAAAGTTAGATTTATATTTCACTGACAATCAATTCTCAAATCTTCTTTGTTTAGACATAGAAGAACTTAAAGGTATTCTCAATGATAAATTTGATGAGATTACCTTTTACAGTGACAATCCATTAGACTGCTGTTCCGGCGAATTTAAATTAATAAAAACACTCGCAATTGAAGCAGATCATCTCTTTGTAGCAAGTACTGTGGAATCAAAGTTAGAATGCTCCTCCCCAAAATATAAATTTGGATTCTGCATACAACGTCCAGATCAACATAGATTAAGTTTGTTAGTTGGGCTATCAGATTTAAAAGAGTTAGACTTATTTTCTAAAATTGGCTTTAACGAACACACGTTAAACACCATTGACTATTGGAGACAATCGTGTGGAGATCAGGTATTAAGGCGTCATGGAATATCATATCTGGACTTTATAAAAAAGTTACAACACTTTAATCAAAGCGATTTAATTGATTTTATGAATCCAACTGTTGATGGACACGAGCTGGATAACTTAGCACACAATCAAACTTGTCTTAATTTTTGTTTAGACATAGTGTGCGAATCAGCAGTCAGTGACAAAGTTTTTATACCAAGCGAAAAAGTATTAAGACCTATGCTGTTAAAACAACCTTTTGTTGTTTATTCTAGTCAATATTTTTACAAAAATTTACACAAATTAGGATTTAAAACGTTTAGCAGTCTCTGGAATGAAAGCTGGGACGAACTTGATCAACATTCGTTGTTTGACAAAACTAGACAAATAGTTGACACTATAACAGATATTAACAGTCGATACACTATAGATCAATTATTTGAGTGTACTAAAGATATTAGAGAACATAACTATCAGAGATGTGTTGATCTATATACCAATGACATTGAATGGAATAAAGCAATGCGAGAAATCATCAATGGTTGATGTTTATAAAGATATTATTACAGACGATGATATTGCTAGTCTGCTAGAGTATTTTAGATTAGTTGATGATAGAACAGACAGCCGACCTGATGTTGTTAGTAAGCATCCTCATTGGGATAAAGATCATTGGCCGCAGGGCATTATTAAAAGAATACTTAATCAGGTACTAGATAAAGAATATCTAGTAGAAGAAGTAATCTTTAATCATTCTAAGATTAGTTTTGGATTACATGCTGATAGCGGAGTACTTGATCAACCTATATATAAAGCCATATTGATTCCATTGGAAGTGACAGCAAACAGTGGAACAGCATTTTTTAATAATCATTGGTTGTTTCCAAGTGCTAAGTTTACACGTCAAAAATTTAATCCTTTAGATTATACAGTGTTTGACTGCGACAATAATCCTGTAAAAGTTAATCTTAAAGAATTTTTACAGAATAGAAATTTAAGTTTATTCTCAAATTATACAGATGCATACATTAAAAATCTCATCGAGACTCGATTAAACAATACAGGTTATACTAAAACTGATGTTCGAACTAATCAATATGAAAAAATCAAAGGATACGATCCCAAAAAAACTATAGATCAAAAGGTCTATAACCAACATCTTAATCATATTGTTTATGATGATCTACAGGGACTTAGCCTAGATCAAATCGTTCCTTGGGTAACCGGAGAAGCTATAGTGTTTGACAGGACACAATTACATTGTGCTACCAGTGGACATACATCTAAGACTGGCATAACGATATTTACTGATCTGGTTTAACATTACATTTCCAGTATCTATTTTTTCGTTGATAATGGTATGCTACATGACAAAATTCTTTGTCATCGGTTATTAAATTATCCCAATGATCAATGACTAAATTATCAGCATCGATACCTAATACTGTGTTAGCTAGGTTACGGTCAACATCTATCTTTATAGGATACTCAACTCTCCAGTCAGCACACAGTGACAAATTAAGATCAACTAACTCTTTTGCCTTGGGAAACTTAAAAGTCAATTCAACGAATTCTGTAAGTTCTTTTGCTAAATCAGTTCTATTATGGTGAAACGCAATACAACTAGCGGATTTATATTCCCAATAAACTCCATCAATGTATGTTCCCCAGAAGCTATTATCATCGAATACATTTTTAATTCCTGATTCAGTGATGGTATGCTGTTCCCATAACAATCCTTTTCGTTTATTAACTACATAATCCATTAACAATTTAACCACTTCTGTTTGTTTTATATTTTCATGTTTGGCTAAAGTCTCTATTATGTAATGTCCCCAACCATAGTAATAAAGTAATATCAACCAAAAACTAAACATGTGACCTTCCAGCATGCTGTCAAAAGTAGCAGTATTTGTTGAATAGACTGCGTCGACACTTTCCATAATATAACTCTTAACGTCTTTGATCTCTAACCAAAATATGTCAAGTGGAACATTTTTATATTTTAATTTATTTTTTTCTATATAATCCGGTTGTGCCATAGGAGAATTGTTAGTGAGCACCAATGGATGGACCATTAAAAAGTCTTTTTGGTCGTAGTCTATTAATTGTTGTATACTTTCCTGAAGAGTGTCTACTGTTTCATGTGGTAAAGGCCATATAAGTTCACTATATGTTGGAATATTTTCTTCTTGGTACTTTTGTAAATAATCTTTAACGACATCGTCCTTGAGGTTAAATCTATTAGTAGCTGTGAGAGTGTCCTTATTAAGGCTTTGCATGGAGAAGGTGATTCCTTTGAATAATCTTGTGCCAGCTTGTTTGTCTAACATCGCAATTTCATAGATACGTTCACTATTGCTTTTTGCCCAAGTAATGTCCCAAAATTTAGGATACCCGTACTTTAATTTTGTAGCAATAACATGTTTGGTTATGTCAACATCTCTAGGTAGCATACCCCAATTACTGTCACAAACAGTAACATACTCGATTTTATTTTTTCCCATCCAAGTAATTTCTTCATAGACACGTTCTAGATCAAACTTAGTGATCTTATTCCAGTAGTCATCTCCTATGTCGCAGAATGAACACTTATAAGGACATCCCCTAAGTGTTTCAAATGTAACTTGCCAAAATACATCTTCTTTATGTGTATCTTTATATTTTTTAATTATAGTGTCATAAAATCCAGTCAGTATAGGACTAGGTATTTCGTCTAGTTGTCTTGTACGAGCAGGAGGGGATAATTTATTTTTTCTAGTAACTACATGTGGTATATTCTCATAGTTTCCGGAAGGGTATCTATCTAATATATCAGCGAATGCTAATTCACCCTCACCTAAAATAGCTAGATCAAAATACGGATATTTTTTAAAAAATTCTAAATCATATTTGCTGACCTGAGGACCACCTACTACTATCAAACAGTTAGGGTATTTTTCTTTAATAGCCGAAGCTAATTGTTTGTTATATTCCCAGGTCCAAACATAACAACTCAAAGTTACCACCTTAGGTTCTTTAAGAGTTGATACTATTTTTTTAATTGGTAACTTTTCAAAAATAACATCTTTGACTTGCCAGTTCTGTTTGATCTTAGCATTTTTCTGAGCATAAGTCCATAGATAACTAACAGCCAATGGTAAAAACTTATTTGGACCATAGCTATCAGAAACTTGAATTAAATAGAGGTTATTTTTCATTTAAATGTCACTGTTGATATATGATTAACTGTTGCTTCTTCAGGGCACATTCTACATATTGAGTGAGGTTTTCCAAAGTTGTTAATAAACTTGTTAATGCTACCCAGACCAGACTGCGGAGTAATCATAGTATCAGGTTGATCTAAATACGGACTCCAACTTTCATTATTCTGTTGTCCAACTTTATCTAATACGTCGTTGAGTAGCCCCCTGGTGCTACATTTATATATTATACCATTATATAATAGAGGACACTGTTGCTGGCAACAAGCGTCAAACGCAGTAGATGGATTGGAATTATGCGGTTCCATATTGTCGTATGTTCCTTTATAGCTTTTAGTAAAATGTGTAGGTCTATTGATCTGAAATCTAAAAGTACCCGATTTCCATCTATCTATGCCATATTCGGTAACAGACTCCCAATCGTATCTCTTAAAAATTTTATCAATGGCCGAATTTATTCTTTGGTCATCAACGTGAACTGTTATTTTAAATACCGAATTCCCAATCTCTTTCATTAGATCTACTACATCAAAATGTTTTTCAAGTAATAAGCCGTTGGTAGTAAAGCGTACTTGACTATCTGGTAAGAGTTCTCTGGTGCCAGAGATCCATTCTCGAACTTGAGGATTGATCAACGGTTCTCCACCCATGAGTCCAAAGTCAGAAATATTAATCTTTTTTAACCATTTAGATAGATCTTCTTTACCTTGTTCCCAGGGAACAAATCCTCCAAATTTTAAATCTGAGTAGTTAGTACACCCAGTGCAACTTAGATTGCATACTTGGGTCAGCATTGTTTCAACAAAGGGTAAAGTAGGTTTAATCATCTAAGTATTTAACCAGAATAATTTGACTCTCCAATGAACGATGCTATAATTAATAGTAGTATTGTTAACAAGGAGATTCACAATGAGTACAGTATTCAATTCAGACCAACAAGCAAAACTTAAAAATCTTATCAATGAAGGTTTAGGTGTTATGACTGAGGTCGAAACATTACAAGGCGGGCTAAAAGACACGGTTAGAGCAGTAGCTGAAGAATTAAATGTTAAGCCTAGTATATTAAACAAAGCATTAAGAATAGCATACAAGTCAGAATTTCAACAAGAGCAACAAGATCATGAAACACTAGAAACTATACTTACTACTGTTGGACGCACTCTTTAGCAAACAGTAGTTGGTTGGTGGTAACAGGTTTCGCTCACCTAAGAGCATGTAGAGGTTGATCAGCCATAAGTGATTAGGACAAATGAAAATAAAAAATTGGCAAACATATTGGAAGTCTCATAACCTATGGTTTGATGCACACGTCTACGGTGAGTGTTTAATTAACCATAATACCAAACAGTTTTATGTATTAATACCCAAAAATGCAAGCACCTGGCTTAGAGAAAAATTACCAAAGTATAATTTTGTTTTAGGAAACTATCACACAGACAATTTATTAGAAAAAAATTACACTCCTGTAATAGTATTGAGAGATCCTGTTAGTAGATGGACAAGTGGAATATCTGAGTTTTTATTACGTCGATCAATAATTTCAATGACATCTTGGAAAGATCATATCACACAACCTTTAATAAATTTAATTTTTGCAAGAATAGCTCTAGACGAACATACAGAAAGTCAATCAATGTATCTTGAGGGGATTGATACAGAACATGGTATATTCTTTGAACATAATGATGATCTTAACGCTAATATAAGCTACCATCTAAAGACACAAGACATTACAAATACATTAGATACAAGTGAAAAGAAATATCAATCTACTGGTATTAAACGAGAAGTTATCAACTATTTTACTAATCTTCTGAGACATAATAAACAGTTAAGACAAAAGGTAAACGACTACTGCCAGGTTGACACTGACCTTATTACGAGTGTAAAATACTACAAACAACAAGGAAATGAATGAGTTATATAGACGCATTATTTGATCGCAACGGCGACAAGATACATATCGTAGAAAGAATAGACGGGGAACGTAAGTTTACCGAGTTTCCTGCTAGTTATGTGTTTTATTATGAAGATCAAAAAGGAAAGCATAAGTCAATTTACGGCACACCAGTGAGTCGCTTTGCTACACGTTCAGCTAAAGAGTTTCATAGAGAAGTTAAAATACAAAGTGATAAGAAACTGTTTGAAAGTGATATCAATCCTGTATTCCGTTGTTTAGCAGATAACTATCAAGGTGTTGACGCACCTAAACTTAATATAGCGTTTTTTGATATTGAGGTTGACTTTGATCCCGAAAAAGGATACAGTCGTCCAGAAGATCCGTTCAATCCAATTACGGCTATATCAATATATCTAGATTGGATGGAGAAAATGGTTACCCTAGCACTACCACCCAAAGGTATGAGTTGGGAAGAAGCACAGACCATTTGTGATAAATTTGACGATACATTTTTGTTTGAACGTGAGCAAGATCTATTAGGTACATTCCTAGATCTAATAGAAGATGCTGATATATTATCTGGATGGAACAGCGAAGGATATGATATTCCTTATTGTATTAATAGGGTAACAAAAGTGTTATCAAAAGATGATACCAGACGTTTTTGTTTATGGAATCAACTGCCTAAGAAGCGTGAGTTTGAACGTTTTGGTGCTAGCAATTTAACCTTTGATACGATAGGTCGTGTACATATGGATTATATGCAACTGTATCGTAAGTACACATATGAAGAACGTCATTCGTATTCGTTGGATGCTATTGGTGAACATGAACTACAAGAACGTAAAACAAATTATGAAGGAACATTAGACCAACTGTATAACAATGACTTTGAAACATTCATTGAGTACAACAGACAAGATACTCTACTGCTTAAAAAACTAGATGACAAACTTAAATTTATTGACCTAGCCAATGAACTTGCACACGCAAACACAGTGTTACTGCAAACAACAATGGGTGCTGTGGCTGTTACAGAGAGTGCCATTATCAATGAAGCACATGAACGTGGGCTTGTGGTACCAAACAGAAGAGAACGCTTAACAGGAGAGGATACACAAGCCGCAGGTGCCTATGTAGCGTTTCCAAAGAAAGGACTACATGATTGGATAGGATCCGTTGATATTAATTCACTATATCCGTCAGCTATTCAAGCATTAAATATGGGTAATGAAAGTATTGTCGGACAACTGCAACCTATAATGACTGATCGTTATATCAAAGAGAAAATGGCTAAAGGCAACTCATTTGCATCAGCATGGGAGGGTTTGTTTGGTAGCTTAGAATACGAAGCGGTTATGGCCAAAGAAGTAGGTACAGAAATAACTGTTGAGTGGGCAAATGGTAAAGAAGATACATACTCAGCGGCTAATATATGGAAAATGATATTTGATAATAATAATCCTTGGATACTAAGTGCAAATGGCACTATCTTTACATATGAAACTGAAGCAGTAGTGCCTGGACTGCTAAAACGCTGGTACAAAGAACGTAAAGAATTACAAGCAACAATGAGAGAAACAACTGATCCTAAACAACGAGCATTTTGGGATAAACGACAGTTGGTTAAAAAGATTAACTTGAACAGTTTGTATGGTGCTATTCTTAATCCTGGTTGTAGATTCTTTGACAAACGTATTGGACAATCAACTACGCTAACAGGGCGTGCTATTGCTAAACACATGGACGCACATATCAATGAAGCACTAACAGGCAAGTACGATCACACTGGAGACACAATTATATATGGTGATACTGATAGTTGTTACTTTAGTGCGTGGCCTGTATTAAAAGATGATATTGAAAGCGGTAAGATGGAATGGAACAAGGAATCTGCAATACAGTTGTATGATAAATTGTCAGACTCAGTCAATGAAAGTTTTCCTAACTTTATGAAACAAGCATTTCATGTTCCATCAAGCATGGGTACTATCATTAAAGGTGGTAGAGAAATTGTAGCCAGTAAAGGATTGTTTATTACTAAAAAACGTTATGCTGTTATGACATATGATGTTGAGGGCAGACGTTTTGATCTTGAAGGTAAACCTGGAAAGATTAAAGCAATGGGCTTAGATCTTAAACGTTCAGATACTCCAGTAGTAATACAGAACTTCTTAAGTGATGTACTTGAGCAAGTTCTACAAGGTGCAGATCGTGCAGAGATCATTGAAAAGATATTAAAGTTCAAACATGAATTTAAAGAACGACCAGGTTGGGAAAAAGGTACTCCTAAACGTGTCAACAACTTGACCAAGTATACCAAAGAAGAAAAACGACTAGGTAAAGCCAACATGCCAGGGCATGTTAGAGCAGGCATGAACTGGAATACCATGCGTAGAATGAATTCAGATAATTATAGTATTAATATTGTTGATGGTATGAAGATTATTGTGTGTAAACTAAAAGCGAACCCAATGGGATGGACTTCAATAGGATATCCTACAGATGAACAGCATATACCTAAATGGTTTAAGGAATTGCCATTTGATGACACAGCAATGGAAGAAACAGTTGTTGATCAAAAGGTAGATAATTTATTATCAGTACTGGACTGGAATCTTTCCGGAGCAACACAAACAGCAAATACATTTAATAACTTATTTGAATTCTAATGAAACTTAGTGAACTAGTTGCGTATAAAACAAGTTTAGATCAATACGATTTTATTCGTAGCAGTAAAAGTTTGGTTAAGAAAATTAACGAATCGCAAACTGATATAGAGGGAGCCAGGGGAGCAGATAGTAATATTAGATTTGGCGATGGTGTTTATAAAGAACAACTAGCCAATGACTTAATCATGTTACAAAATCAAATCAATAATCTACAAAATAATTATAGCTACTATAGAGATCAAGTTAACAAATTGATATTGGATCAAGAACATGAATACCTCTCTCGTTGTGAAAAAAAATTCGTAAGTCGTGTATTAGGTGAAGACATAAAAGCAATACAAAATAGACGTTTGTCATTAACAAATAATCAAAAGAAACAATTTATATCTAGAATAAATCTTTATGTTGATTGGAGATGGCCCGGACTAATTATTCGTCCTGAAGATCAAGATATTGTAGAGTCTATGTGTGCTTTTGATCCTTTGTATCTAGCTGACATTTATCAAGAGCTATTGGATCCCTACATTAAGAAATTTAATCCTGTGTATCAAAATAGATTACGACCTTATCAACTATCTAAATTTATTCCTAGAAAGAAAACCTTAGATGTACTTCCGCAACAACAGTTTGGCTTTGTTACAGCATATAACTTAATTGATCATTATCCTCTATATATGATTAAACAGATATTAATTGAAGTAGAAAAATTATTAAAGCCAGGTGGGGTATTTTTGTTTACATTTAATAACTGTGATTTAGCTAGAAATATTGCAACATTTGAAAAAGGGCAACGTAGCTATACTCCATGGAGATTACTACAACCTATTATAGAAGACCTAGGTTTTAAAATAATACAAACACAGACACAAGAACACAACTGGTGTGAAATACGTAAACCTGGAAAATTAAAAAGCATACGTGGAGGACAAGCAATAGCTAAAATTTTCAATGACATTGATACACCTCGAATTAAAAAATACACTGCTGATGAAAAAGAACGCATTTATCGAGAGGCTATAGACATACGTATTGATAGTGAAGAAAGGATCAGAGGGGGTGTGTTATCTATAGGCAAGCTAGAACTAGCAATATTGAGAAAGAAGGAACATCAACGTCTTGAAGAGATAAAAAAGACCTTGGGAGAACGTATATTTTGGTCAGCAAGTAACAAAGGATATCTTAAAGGGCAACATATTAGCTTCAATGGAAAAAACTATATTGCATTGGTCGACATACAGCCAAAACAAAAGTTTGAGGACAAAGAATGGGAATTGGTAGAATAAAAATATCGAATAAGGTTGTATACGGTCTAAATATCATGTATACTAGTTATAGCAATTTAATTTTTAACATAAGGAACGGAATATGAGAGATCATTTATTAGATTTAGTTGAACATACCTATGATCTAGGGTGCATAGACCTAGTTAAGATTACAGGTGATGATAAAACTACTGTGATTGACGGCTTGGCTGAAGATAGATCAGTGGTTGTGCAAGCGGCATTTAAACAACCTGTAGCAGAGTTTGAAGGAACATTCGGCATGCCTAATCTGTCAAAACTTAAGGTGTTGCTAGGACTGGAACCATATAAAGACAAAGCAAAAATTTCAATTAATAAACAAGAACGTAATGGTAGTCAAGTGCCAGTGGGCTTACACTTTGAAAATGATGCTGGCGACTTTAAAAATGATTATAGATTTATGACATCAGAAATCATTGAAGAGAAACTTAAAGTAGTTAAGTTTAAAGGTGTTGAATGGAATATTGAATTTGAACCTACCATTGCTGGTGTACAAAGATTAAAATATCAGGCCTTGGCTAACGCTGAAGAACTTACATTCAATGCCATGAGTGATGGAAATGATCTTAAACTAGAGTTTGGTGATCATTCAACACACGCAGGTAGTTTTATATTCCAACCAGACGTCAACGGTAAACTATCTAGAACATGGTCGTGGCCTGTCAAACAGTTTATTAGTATTTTAGATCTTACTGGTGACAAGACAGTGCATATCTCAGATCAAGGTGCGGCACAGATCACAGTGGATAGCGGACTAGCAGTTTATCAATATATTTTACCAGCACAGAGCAAGTAATGGCTAGAGTAGAACACGACGACTTAACAGCAAAACAAAACGACTATGCTATATTTTTACCAGCATTAAGTAGTTTCTATGGTACATTTATAGGTAAACAAAGAGTAGCCAACGATTATGTTGATCCTCTTCGTATGCCTGCTAAGTTACCTGATATGGAAAACTTTAACTGGTTAAACAGTCAAGAAGGAGTGTTCACTTACAAGTGGTCATTATATTCAGCAGGACATGCTAACTTAGATGTTACTGTAGATGCACCTAAAGAGGATATGGTTAGAAAAAGAGAGCCCGGTGCTTGGGTATTAGGCGATAGTGGTGGCTTTCAAATTGGTAAAGGTGTTTGGGAAGGTGATTGGAAAGATCCTGCATGTCCTAAAGCTAAAAAGAAACGTGAACAAGTGCTTAAATGGATGGACACTTACATGGATTATGGTATGATACTAGATATACCTGCCTGGGTATGTCGTTCACCAGAAGGTCGTAAAGCAACAAATATTAATAGCTATGAAGAAGCAGTACAAGGTACTTACATCAACAATGATTACTTTATTAATAATCGTACAGGTGCATGTAAGTTCTTAAATGTATTACAAGGTGAGAATCATACAGAAGCTGAGGATTGGTATCAACGTATGAAGAAATACTGTGATCCAGTACAATATCCAGACAATCACTTTAATGGTTGGTCAATGGGTGGACAAAATATGTGTGACATACATCTGGTATTACATAGACTAGTTAGTATTATACATGATGGATTACTTGAAGAGGGCAAACAGGATTGGATGCACTTCTTAGGAACCAGTAAACTAGAGTGGGCTACACTATTAACTGACATACAGCGTAGTATTAGAAAGCATCATAATCCAAAATTTACAATATCATTTGACTGTGCTTCACCGTTCCTAGCTACAGCAAATGGTCAAATCTATACTGATGTTGAAACACCAGACAGAGGTAAATGGGTTTATAGAATGCAACCTACTGCTGATGACAAGAAATATAGTACAGATACCAGACAGTTCAGTCAAGGTGTATTAGCAGATGGGTATCATACATCATTTAAAGATTCACCAATAAGTTGTAACTTAGAAATGAAAGATATTTGTATATACAAGCCAGGTGACCTAAATAAGAATGGTAAAGAAGGTAAGACATCATGGGATAGCTTTAGTTACGCAATCATGATGGGACACAATGTTTGGCAACATCTTAATGCAGTACAACAAGCTAATAGAGCATATGATCAAGGTAACTATCCAGCAATGTTGATACAGGAAACATTTGACACTGTAACATTCAGAGATGTATGCGATGCCATATTTGGAGCAGACACTAAAGAAGAAAGTATGGCAGTAATTGAACACTACAGTAAATTTTGGATGTCAATAATTGGCACACGTGGTGCTACTGGTAAGAAAACAGTTAACGCAGGTACCATGTTCAATAACTTATTTGATGTACAAGAAGTTGATGCAGTAGAAGAAGAAAGTTTGGATGAAGCAAAGTTAGACAAACTTGAAATGGAGGAAGTATGAGTAACTTAGATCATTTAGAAGCACTTAAAATTAAACATCGAGATTTGGACAAACAGTGTAGTTTAGGATATACTAATTATCTAAACGATACTGAATTAAACAAAATAAAGATGGAAAAGGCACACGTTAAATCACAAATACAAACGATTGAAAAACAGATTGACATTAAATCTAAAAACTAGTATAATGATATTATGAAAAGAGATTACGCAACAGGCAAAGCAGAAAAAATAACCTACTTTACAGGCATTGAGATTGAAAAGACACCTGCGTTTGGGTTGAAAACCTTGTTTGTTGTTGGAGTTCAGGCTCCGGAGAAAATAATCGATCTCGCCACACATGAGAAATGCGAGCACTTATACTTCGGAGCCAACCAATCATTTGATGGTGACAATGTTGGTAATTGGGACCAAATGATATTACACTGTTTACGTTTAGGATATAAATGTACTCTAGACTTTGACATCAAGTTTTGCACCTGGAATCAAAAATGGTTGCGATCGCTGTCAGTGTTTGAAGATACATTTATTCCGCAAATATCAGTTAAGATACCAGGATTAACAGACTATAATTCAAATGCCACTGTTAAGATTGATGACATAGACTTTCAAGCTACAAACCAAGGTGTATGGTGTCATAATTTAGAAAAATTACAGTCCAATGATCAGTTTACTGATTGGATTGAATATGGCAACGATGAAATTATTAAGGGAGAATCATCATGAGTCAGGCACTAAAGAACAATCTTAAAGACAAATATCAAAATCAAATTGATATAGCAAAAACTAATATTAACTTATTTTTAGCAAGTCCGCAGGGTGTTGCTGAGCATATTGATTATGTAGAAACCATTGAAAAAGAATTAGAAAAAATTGCACATGCACATGATATGTTAGAGGCATTAGAACTAATATAATGAGTAATGAACAAAGAAAAATAGCATTAGCTGAACAACAAATTCGTATAAAAGATCGAGCTAACCGTATGATTTGGGTGACTTTTCGTAAGGAAGGCATCCATTGCTATCCGGCGGCAAAGACGGATCCAAAGCTAAATACTAACGATGAATACGATGTGTCATTTTTGGCACACCCCCATAGACACATATTCCACTTTCGAGTGGCAATACAGGTGTTGCATAATGACAGGGATATTGAATTCATTCAATTTAAACGATGGCTTGAAAGTTTGTATAATCAATCTATTCTTGAGTTGGATTATAAATCATGTGAAATGATTGCCGATGATCTCTATACGCAGATCGCGGTCAGATATCCTAACAGAAAGATCACAATTAACGTTTCAGAAGATGGCGAGAACGGTTGTGAAATCGATTATACTTTAGAGTTGTCTTAATGTTAAATTTAAATATTAGGAACACACGATGGCAGATAGAGTTAATCCAAGAAGATTGTCTACCAGACAAGTCTTTGACCAACTTGAAGAACTTGAACAATTCTGTAGAGAACAGGGTTTTAGATATAATCCTGCAGACTGCTGGAATCTTCGCAGTTTCATCTGGCAACAATACACCAAAAAACAACTTGGCAAAAACTTCCGCAACAACTGGCTTGAGGACATTTCTCGTATAAATGGGAGACGATCGTTCATATGAGTATGATTATGATCAAGAGTTTAATTGGTTAGACCAGGATGACGGAACTGAAAAAACTGCAAACCAAATACTTAAAGAACACATCACACAGTTAACTCAAGCATGTAACACTTCAAGAATAGACGGGCATGAAGATTCTGCCGCAAGCTACAAAAAACAAATTTACCAAATAAAGTGCTGGATCGATGAAATCTATGCTATACTACCTACATTCGAGGAAGAGACTGATTGGGAAAAAGAAAGAGTATTTGATAAACTAAAAGGTAATGACAATGGCCGCAAAAAATGACATAACAGGTGATGAGTTAATATCAAAAGCAACCACTAACTCATATGCAGATGGATGGGATCGTATCTTTGGCAAAGAAGAAAAAACAATTCAGGACATAGCACAAGAGCATCCAAACAGTGATCAATTTAATCAACCAACAGAACGTGATAAAGCTGTTAACAAATTTAATCATCTTAAATGGTGTATGGAAGGTCAACTACATATAGATCGACCAGAGTATGTTGACGATGTCATTGACAGTGTTATGAAGTTTGAAAAAGAACTTAATGAAGGTGAGATCGAATATACAACGATAGCACGACAAAAACTAGAAGACGGTCAAGAGTGGGAATGGGAAATTCCTGAAATAACACGAATCGATGAAGATGACGGGTATGCAGACTAATGGCTAATATATTTTTAGTAGATCTAGAAGCTGTTGAATCCAGATATACCGGACAATGGAAGACTCACGTGCCTAAATTATTAACGGAGGCAGGACACAATGTTACAATTATTGAAGGACCTAGTGACATTCCCAATGCTACTACTCCAGGTGCTTTTCTTAACTTTGGCGGTACTAACATATACAAAGCTCGCCAAGTCGAAGAGCTCAGTCGGTTATTTACCAGTGGTAAAATTGCTAGTGGGGATCATGTTATTTTTACTGACGCTTGGCATCCTGGCATCATTAATTTAAAATATATGAGTGAGTTACTTGAAATAAAAGTAACCATACACGCATTATGGCACGCTGGAAGTTACGATCCACAAGACTTTTTAGGTAGGCTAATAGGTGATACTCCGTGGGTGCGTCATAGTGAGAAAGCATTTTACGAAGCTGTTGATCACAACTATTTTGCCACAGACTTTCATATCGATATGTTCATTGAAAACTTGCTAGGAGTAGATACAAGAACTGGTCGTATTAGGCACATGACTAATAATAAAATAGTACGTGCAGGATGGCCAATGGAGTATATGGATTCAACTCTTAACTTATACAAGAATATGGAAAAGAAAGATATTATATTATTTCCACATAGGATAGCACCTGAGAAACAGTTAGATATATTTCTAGATCTTAAGAAACATCTAAACAACTTTGAGTTTATAGTATGTCAAGACAAAACGTTAACTAAAAACGAATATCATAATTTACTAGGAGAAAGTAAAGTAGTGTTTAGTGCTAACTTACAAGAAACTCTTGGTATCTCCTGGTATGAAGGTGCCATGGTAGATGCTATACCAATGGTACCAGATAGATTAAGTTATTCAGAAATGGCATTGCCAGAGTTTAAGTATCCGAGTGAATGGACTGAAAGTTGGGAAGCCTATGAAAAAAATAAAGATAAAGTTATAGAACGTATTAAAAACTATGTTAAAAACTATGATACTTACATTCCTGCTATAAGAAAACAGACTAAGAAATTATCTGAAGAGTTCTTTTCAGCAAATAGTATACTGGAAAACATTAAAGAAGGAGAAAATTTAGAATGACTACAGAAGATAAAATAAACAACCTTATTAGCGAAAATAAAGTTTTACTATTCATGAAAGGTAATCCCAAATTTCCTCAATGTGGGTTTTCCAGCACTGCATGTCAAATTCTTGATGCATCGGGAATATCATACGAGACCATTGATGTTTTACAAGACCCAGATATTAGAGAAGGCATTAAAACTTTTTCCGATTGGCCAACAATACCTCAACTCTATATTAATAAGGAATTTGTTGGTGGGGCAGATATACTTAGAGAGATGTATGAATCTGGAGAGCTAGAAAACATTAAAGAAGGAGAAAAAGATGACTGAATTTACTAAAGGCATACAAACAGTATTTGTAGAAAGTAGTTTAGCACTTGCATTGGTGTATACACTAGGACACATATGTATAGCAATGTTAGTAGTAACTAACTTCACAGGTGCAAGTTTATTTGAAGCAGGAACAGTAGCATTAGTTGAGCCAGCTATCAATGGTGTTTGGTTTTTTATATTACACAAAATATATAAAAAGTTAAAGGCAGATGTGGTGGTTGCCAATCCTGAATAATCCATTAAACTACAGCAAGAGTCCGTGTCACGGTAAATAATGTGTGGACGGAATAATATTTGCAGACAATAAGTATCAACCAATAAGGCATGGTGTACTCAGAGCTCCTGGGGCACACCGTATCGCCACACATCTACGAAAACAAGGTTACAAAATAGAAGTTTTTGACTTCTATCTCGATTGGACCTTGGATGAACTCAAAAAGATATTAGATAATCGTATTACGGATAAAACATTATTTGTTGGGTTTTCATGTTCATTGATGTTTGAGGGTGTTGACAATTTTAGTGGAATACGAGATTACATTAGAGAGAAGTATCCTCATGTTGCTATCACAGTTGGTGGTAATAAAACTTTGCATAAAGGATTTATTGATGCTGATTATTATCTTGAAGGAGTAGGTGAAGCGGCTACTGATGCCTTAGTTAGATTTCTAACAGGACAAGACAAAGAACTAATCTATCAAACGGTCAATGGTAATAAATTATTAAACGGATTAACTGATTATAAGTTAGATTCTGTTAAGGGAATTAATATTGCATACCAGTCAGATGATTACATTGGATCTGATGAATGTTTAAGTTTAGAAACAGCTCGAGGCTGTATTTTTAAATGTGCTTTCTGTGACTTTCCTGGAATTGGTAAGAAAAAAGTTGATTATCTAAGAGATAAACAAGAAGTCATTGAAGAACTGATTGAAAATTACAAACGTTGGGGAGTAACCAAATACTTTATAGTTGAAGATACCATCAATGATACTGAAATGAAATGTAATATGCTAGGTGAAATTGGAAGAGAGCTACCGTTTGATATTACATTAATGGGTTATATGCGAGCTGACCTATTAGTACGTAGACCTGAAACTGTACAACAATTGTGGGATGCTGGTTTCCGTGGCATGCACTTTGGTATAGAAACCTTTCATCCAGAAGCTGGTAAGATAATTGGTAAAGGAATGCCAGCAGAAAAACTTAAACAAGGTCTTACTCAGATAAAAAATAAATTTCCAGGATTTCATTGGACCAGCACATTTATTGTTGGATTACCTTATGAATCAGAGGAAGATGTAAGAAAAACTGTTAAATGGTTAATTGATAGTCAGGTAATAGACTTTTGGTCATTTAATCCTCTAATGATACCTAAAGTTGAACCAACTATTCATCATTCATATTTTACTGAGAACTATATGATGTACGGTTATAAAAAAATGTCAGCTCAAGATATTGAAGATGCACGCAATACCGATAAAGAAACTAGCTATGGACTTAAATGGTGGAAACACGTAATGCCTTGGAAAAATAATCATTTTAACTCATCAACTGCGGCTAAATTAGCTAGTGATATTAATAATATGAGTAACGAACATCGCAAAATTGATGCCTGGCATGCGTGGGCACTAAGTGCATTAGGAGATCCATTGGAAGATCTTGTTAAAATGCAATACAATCACAGTTTTAACGGTGAGCTATATGAAAGACTCACCCAAGAATATATCGACGATTACAAATCCAAAAAACTTTTGATTTAAATATGTTTTGGACAATATTGAATAATAATATGTTGCAAATTGATAAAAACATTGTTATACTGTATAGACAGAAGTGTTACTAAAAGTGTTAAAATAATATTATTAAAAGGCAATCCACTGCCTTAACATCGGAGAAATAAATGAGTAAAAGTGAAGAAATAAAAGCAAAGTTAGAACAAGAAGGCGTAAGGTATTGGGCTAACGATAACATTGCTGATTACATTGAAGAAGGTGATAAGCAACAGTTAATTGATGAAGCAATACCTGCTTTTGAAAATGTATTACAAAAATTATTAATTGATACTAAAACAGATCCCAACAGTATGGATACTGCAAGACGTATGGCTAAAATGTACATCAATGAGATTATGGCAGGACGTTATGATCCAATGCCTAACCCAAGTGCATTTCCTAACTATATTGAAGGCGGTTATGAAGGTATGTTAGTAGTGCGAAGTGAACTTACAAGTTTGTGTTCGCATCATCACCAGACAGTAAAAGGTGTAGCATACATTGGTATCATTGCAGGACCTAAACTACTAGGCTTGAGTAAGTATACACGTATTGCACAATGGTGTGCTACAAGAGGTACACTACAAGAAGAACTGAATGTTATGATTGCAAACGCAATACAAGAACAAACAGGTAGTGAACACGTAGGTGTATATGTACAAGCAACACATGGTTGTTGTGAGAACAGGGGTATTAGAGCCCACAGTTCATTAACACAAACTACAGTGTTACGTGGTGCGTTTAAAGACGATCCTGCAACTAAAAAAGAATTTATTGATAACGTTAAACTGCAACAACAGTTTGCATGTTAGGAGTTTTTATGAAAAAAATTATTGGAATTTTTTTATTATTTGTTAGTTTAAATAGTTTTGCTGTAACTCAAAAAATTGAGGTTTTAGGAATGGTCTGTGCCTATTGTGCCCAAGGGATCGAAAAAAGTCTTAAATCTCTCATTGAGGTAAATGACGTCTATATTAATTTAGAAAAGTTTTTTGTACTTGTTGAGTCAAACAATGATTTTGGTATTGATGAAAAGACACTTAAATCGATTATTGTAGATGCAGGCTACAATGTCCAAAAAATTGAAAATTTCAATGGAACAATTAAAAGTTATACAGAGGCTACTAGATGAAACCAATAACAGCATTTATCTGGGTCATGATTATATTTTTCTTTGGTTGGCGGATTGTTGAAATATTATTCAGTTGACCAAAAAATCCGTTTATATTAGATAATTATAGGAGAACAAAATGACATCAGCCATTTTTAAACCAACATCGCAGATTATTAGTGCTATGAATCGTGTTTACGGACACATGACACTAGCAGTTATTACATCAATGATGGTCAGCTTATTAGTAAGCTCGAGTCCAGCATTAATGACATTTTTCTTTACGGGCAGTATGAAGTGGATTGTTATTTTTGCACCATTGGTAGCAATATTTGCAATTGGTGCTAAGATGCACAGAGTAAATTATGCCAAAGCACAACTGATGCTACACGGCTTTGCGGCACTTATGGGTTTAAGTTTTGCAACTATCTTTATTGTGTACACCTTGGGCAGTATCTTTACAGCTTTTATAGGAGCGGCAGTACTGTTTGGTACCATGAGCCTCTATGGTTATGTAACCAAGAAAGACCTAAAATCAATGGGACAGTTTATGTTCGTTGGATTGATTGCAATCATCATTGTCAGCATTATTAATCTCTTTATCGGTAGTACTGCAATGCAGATGGTTATTTCAGCACTTGCTGTTGTAATCTTCTTAGGACTTACGGCATATGATACACAAAAAATTAGAAAGATTGTAAGCATGAGCGGTGACACACGTTCGCAAGAGGTTGCAGGTGCTCTTACCCTATACCTAGACTTTATCAATCTGTTTATTGCATTGCTACACCTATTCGGTGGCAGGAGATAACGGTTGACCAAAAAATCCTTTTATTATATAATACATTTGTATTAAATTTAATATCTGAGGGAACCATGAATAGATTCTTTTTACGTTTATTATCGGTACTATTTTTACTTGTCTTACTAGGATTTTCTGTCAACTCTTATTCGGCGGCACCTGGTCATTGGAGAGTATTAGAAACTTGGTCTACTGTAGATGTACTTGACATTGAGAAAAGAACAACATTCAGCAGTCGTACAGAACCTAAAACAGTTACAACTGTTAACAGTGACGGTAATACAGTAATTAGTAATTACAATAGTATATTCACTGTTAAAACTGAATCTTGGCTGGAACAGACCACAACTATCGTATATGAACGTGCTACAGCCTACGGTCGTGAAAGAATATGGAGAGGTGTACCATCAAACGTTCGAGTTCCAAAAACTAGTGCTATAGAGTATTGGGCAAGAGACGTACTAGTTAGTAGTAAGGTTGTAATAGATGAAGAAGCATTACGTTTGGCAGAAGAAGAAAGACTTGCAGAAGTTGCACGATTAGAGTCTCTAGAAAAGGCTAGATTAGCAGAACTTGCTAGAATCGCAGAAGAAGAGAGATTAGCAGAACTTGCTAGAATCGCAGAAGAAGCTCGTGTAGCTGAGGAAAAAAGATTAGCAGAAATTGCAAGATTGGCTGAAGAAGAACGGTTAGCTGAAATTGCAAGGTTGGCTGAAGAAGCTCGTCTTAAAGAAATTGCCCGTGTAGCAGAAGAGGCTCGTCTTAAAGAAATTGCCCGTGTAGCAGAAGAGGCTCGTCTTAAAGAAATTGCCCGTGTAGCAGAAGAGAAAAGATTAGCTGAAATAGCCAAGCTAGCTGAAGAAAAAAGATTAGCAGAAGAGAGACGATTAGCAGAAGAAAAAAGATTAGCAGAAGAGAGACGATTAGCAAAAGAGGCTCGTGTTGCAGAAGAGGCCCGTTTAGCTGAAGAGGCTAGGGTAGCAGAAGAAGCTCGTTTAGCTGAAATAGCCCGTCTTAAAGAACTTGCTCGTATAGCTGAAGAAAAAAGATTGGCGGCCTTAGCAGAGGAAGAAAGATTAGCTGAGGAGGCACGTTTACTAGCTATTGCTGAAGAAGAGGCTCGTGTTGCAGAACTTGCTAGAATAGCAGAAGAGAAAAGAATAGCTGAAGAAAAAAAATTAGCCGAGGAGGCACGATTAGCTGAAATAGCAAGATTAGCTGAAGAGGCACGATTAGCTGAAATAGCAAGATTAGCAGAAGAGAAAAGATTAGCAGAAATTGCAAGGTTAGCTGAAGAGGCACGTTTAGCCGAAGAGGCTCGTTTAGCTGAAATAGCAAGGTTGGCCGAAGAAGCTCGTTTAGCTGAAATAGCAAGGTTGGCATTGCTTGAAAAAGAAAGATTAGCAGAAGAGGATCGTTTAGCTGAAATAGCAAGGTTAGCTGAAATAGCAAGATTAGCTGAAGAAGCTCGATTATTAGCCATTGCAGAGGAAGAAGCTAGAGTAGCAGAAGAGAGACGATTAGCAGATGAAAAAGAAGATAGACGATTAGCACTGTTAGAAAAAGAACGGTTGGCTAGAGTAGCGGAAGAAGAAAGATTAGCACTGTTAGAAAAAGAAAGATTAGCACTGTTAGAAAAAGAAAGATTAGCAAAATTAGAAGAGGAAAGATTAGCAAAATTAGAAGAGGAAGAGAAAGAAAAATTAGCTAAAGAAACTCCAGTAGAAACAGACGGGACTCCTACAGTTGTGGTATCTACTGATCCAAATTATTACACTTCCTTACCAGAGTTCTCAGACAAGTTTAATGCAATAATTAATCAAGAGTGGGCATTGTCAAGAGGATGGACCGGTAAAGGATCAACCATTGGTATACTAGATAGTGGTATTGATTTAGACAATCCAGAGTTTGCTGGACGTATCAAATACACACACGACACAATATTTGGCTTAGGAGATATAGAAGATGTTGTTGGTCACGGTACTCACGTAACAGGTATAGCGGCATCAGGTATGGACGGTAAGGGCATAATGGGAGTGGCTCCGGATGCTGATCTAGCTATAGTTAGAGTTACCAATAGTTTTTCATATTCCATGTCCAGAGCTTTGAAAGGTCTTAAATGGCTAGTAGACAATACTGACACAGTTGTTGCTAATATTTCAGCTAACACTAATTATATGAGTAGCTATAAATCCAGCATAACTGATCAGGGAGATGGTTTGTTTACGAGCAATCATGTTTACTATGGCGGAAGTAACTATTATAATATGGAAACTCCGACAGGTTGGGATACTGCATTAGGTGATAGTGAAATGGTACTAGTGGTTGCCGCAGGAAATCAAGATATTGGATATGTGCAAAATCCTGCAACATTTGCATCAGCAACTGACACAGATGGCAATCTCCTACTAGGTGGTAAAATGATTGTTGCTGGCATGTGGAATACATCATTCAATCAAATTGAAGGTGCTAAATCAGGACACGTATGTAAAGACTGGACAGGCAGTGAGTGTAATGACAAGTACAGAACCAGTGACTTTTATTTGCTTGCTCCGGGTTCTAGTATTACATCAACTTGGAAAGATGGTACATATAAATCAATGAGCGGAACATCAATGGCGGCACCTATTATTTCAGGTGCAGTTGCAGTATTACATCAGCAATGGCCTTACATGGAAGGTGAAAACTTAGTGAAAGTATTATTGCAAACTGCTAACAAAGACATTGCAGGATATGATGTTAGAACACACGGACAAGGCTTACTAGATCTTAAGAAAGCTACAGAGCCAATTGGCGGTTTAGGTATTTCAACTACAGGCAGAACAGGAGCAGTAAGTGAAATATCAGGTAGCCTAAGTTTTGCAGGCGATGCTGAGTTATCAGCACTGACAGATATTAAAGCTGTTGACTCAATGGGTAGAGATTATTCAGTTAATTTAAGTAGCATGAAACAGACAAGAGATTTGGTTCCTATACACCAATTAAGTCATCAAGCTGGTAACTCGTGGTCAAGCAAGTTTGTCGGTGGCACTCAAGAATACAAGGGCATGAGTTTTAATGCTTACCAGTCTGATGACGGTATTAATACATTTAATAACATTACTCTAGGATTTGATAGTTCCATGTTTGAAACAAGGAATCAATATACCGGAGAAATTATTAACAAGTCATCATTCACAGAAAAATGGACAATGACAAACAGCCAGTATTCACCGTTCATATCATTTAATGGTATGTTTGGTAGTGTTAATTCAACAACAACATTTGAATACTCAACACTGTATCAACCTAAGAACTTTTATGCACAAGGTGGTGTAATGTATTCACTAACTGACTTTGATGCAGGATTGGTCAAAGATGTTACACCGATTACTAGTGTATATGCGATGGCTGGATGGGCTAATGATAATGTAAATTTATATACTGGTATTAAGCCAATGATAGTAGACGGTCAAGTTGATTTAAGATTACCAACCAGTGTTAGTGCAGACGGTACCATGAACTATACTAATCACAGTGTGCAAATGAATAGCAATCCGATAAGTTTTGTAGGTGCTGAATACAAAACCAATCTAGTAGAAGACAAGTTCGGACAAACACACAGTTTAAAAATGAACGGTATTATTGATCAAAATAATCAATATCAAGTTGGTACGTTTTATGAGTTTACATTTTAATGATATTTGATAAAGTAAAAGATCTTAAAGAGAAAGGATTGAGGATAGGTATTACATTTTCAACCTTTGATCTATTACATGCAGGACATGTTGCTATGTTAAGCGAATGTAAAAATCATTGTGATTACTTAATAGCAGGACTACAAACGGATCCAACATTAGATAGAGCAAGTAAAAATACACCAATACAAACAGTAGTAGAAAGACAGATACAATTGGGCTGTAATCGTTTTGTTGATGAAATTGTGGTATATCAAACTGAAAAAGATCTCCAAGATATCTTGCTCACCTTGCCAATTGATGTTAGAATATTAGGTGTAGAGTATAAAAACAAAGACTTTACAGGTAAAGATATATGCAGTACAAGAGGAATTGAAATAGTGTATAACGGTAGAGATCATAGTTTTAGTTCTAGTAATTTACGCAAAAGAGTAGCTAATGCGGAAGGTAACGATAAATAAAACTCTACAAGACGTCTCGAAACAGTCACCCGTCTTTAAATATTCTGCCTGTTATCAAACTTACTATTAGAGGCAAGAGATATGGCAAAGTTCTATTCAACAAAAACATACGGTCACAATATTGGTCTGTCAGCATGCTTTAGACAACCTAATGCTGATCATTCACACTGTCATTTACTACACGGTTATAGCTTACAGTTTAAATTTACATTTGGTTGTAATGAGTTAGACAACAAAAACTGGGCAGTAGATTTTGGCGGACTTAAACCGATTAAGAAATGGTTAGAAGATCATTTTGATCATAAAACAGCAATCGACAAGGATGACCCACATCTAGACAAATTTATGGAACTTGAAGAAATGGATCTGGCAGAAATTGTTGTAATGGATGGTGTTGGGGCTGAGAAATTTGCAGAACACGCATTTAATTTTGCAGACAATTTAATTAGATCGCAATCAAACAATCGTTGTTGGGTACATTCAGTAGAGTGTGCAGAACACGGTGCTAATTCAGCAATATACGAGAGGTAATAATGACCAAGAAAGCGTTTTATAATTGGCAAGATGTCGAAGGACTTACACAGGATGTCATACGTCAGATAACAGTAGATAACAAGAAGTTTGATGCAGTAGTAGGACTTACAAGGGGTGGTTTAACGCCCGCTGTGCTGGTTTCACAGTATCTAGATATACCAATGCACACCTTAAAGGTAAGTTTACGTGACCATATAGGCCAGGATAATCTTAAAGATATAAAAGATAGTTTGGGTGTAGGCTTTGGTAAAAACATATTAGTAATAGATGATATCAATGATACCGGCGCCACCATAAATGCTATTAAAGATGCGTGGGGTGATAGCTATGTTGACTATGCTGTTTTAATTAACAATGATGCAAGTGAAGCCACTGTAGACTATTCAGCTGTTGATATTAATAAACACGAAGAAGATATCTGGATAGTATTTCCTTGGGAGGATTGGTGGCAATGAGTAGAGTAGAATTAAATCAAGTTTGTGTAAACATTATGGAACCTACTAAAAGAGTCAGTGTGTTAGTACCTACACGTGGCCGTCCAGAGATGATGTTTGAAGCATTAAAGAGTTTATGGACTACACAAAGCAAACAAGATGGTGTCGAATATATGATTGCATTAGACGACGATGACCAGGAATCAATTGAATACTTTGAAAAAACTATTATTCCATACATGGAAAAGAAAGACATAGACTATGAAATACATGTAGTACCAAGATGGGGATACACTAGATTAAATGAGTATCTAAACTATTTGGCCGCCAGAGCTAACGGTGCTTGGTATTTGTTCTTCAATGATGATGCCAGAATGAAAACTAAAGATTGGGATAAAATCATTGATAGGCACGGTAGAGATTTTAAAATATTACGTGTTAAAGATAATCACGAACACCCTTATGCAATCTTTCCTATTATACCACATGACTATTATGTATTAACTGGATCTATTAGTCCTCAACAAATGACAGATGCTTGGGTAAGTCAGATTGCGTATCTTTGTGATATTATGGAAAATGAATACGATATTGAAATATTCCACGATAGACACGATATTACAGGTAATCCAGAAACCAACGATGATGTATTTAAAGGTAGAGAACAGCTTGAAGGTAATCCAGGAAATCAAATGGATTTGAATAGTCCGCAAATGATTGCTATTAGATATCAAACTTGTGCTAAAATTATGTGGTATCTAAAAAAACAAGGTTGTGATAATAGCCATTTTAAAAAAGTAATGGACGGTACAGGTCCAGCTTGGGATCTATTGGAATCAAACGATCCGCATGGGTTAACACAATCAAGAAAAGCTGATGCCAGCTATACTCCTTCCCAATCAACATCTAAAGAGGAAGTAGCTAGACGTGGGTAAAAATGATATAATAACTGACATCATTGACTATTGGGATAATCAACCTTGTGGTATTAAAAAAGGTCAAGGTGATATTGGTACTTTAGAATATTTTAAGACTGGCAGTAAAAGACGATACCAAGTAGAACCTCATATCAGAGACTTTGCAGGCTTCCACCAATGGCGAGGTAAGCGTGTATTGGAAATTGGATGCGGTATGGGATGGGACGCTGTTGAATTTGCTAAACACGGAGCTCACTATGTCGGAGTGGATATTAGTAAAGAAAGTGTTAATCTAGCAAAACAACAGTTTGAAGCATATGGTCTAGAGGGAGAGTTCCATGTGTTAGATGCAGGAGATAGTGAAGCACTTAAACAGCTAGGAGAATTTGATCTAGTTTACTCGTTAGGTGTAATACATCATTATCCAGACATTAGAGACACAATTAAAAACATACATCAATGTGTAACCGATAATGGTGAATTCCGTTTTATGGTATATGCTAAAGAATCGTGGAAGTATGCTATGATACAAAAAGGACTAGATCAATTTGAGGCACAAAGTAATTGTCCCTATGCAGAAGCATTTACTAGAGATGATATTTATAAATTCTCAGATGGTTATTTTGATATATTAAGGTTGCGTCAATCACACTGTTTCATGTATAATGTAGATATGTATAAACAAGGAAAACATGAATTGGAACCTTGGTTTGAAGCGATGACTAAGGAGATTCGTGACGCAGTCAGTGAATATCTAGGTTGGCATTTACTAGTTAAATCGAGAAAGATATAAATGAGAAAACTTAAAATAGCAGAGATATTTTACAGCTTACAGGGAGAGGGTAAATGGGCAGGTGTGCCTAGTGTATTCTTGAGAACATTTGGCTGTAACTTTCAATGTAGAGGTTTTGGTATGCCTAGAGGTGAATCTACTAAATTACCTGAAGAGATAGCAGAGAAAGTAACTCAGTTTAAGATATATGAGGAACTGCCTTTGGCTCCAACAGGTTGTGACAGTTATGCATCATGGCATCCAAAGTTTAAGCACTTGTCACCAGTATTAGAAACTGGTGCAGTTCGTGAACGCATGGAAGATATTATTCCTCATAATACATGGACTCAAGATAATTTTGAAGATATCCATTTAGTAATTACAGGTGGCGAACCTTTGCTAGGTTGGCAACGTAGCTATCCAGAACTACTTGAATCATGTATGGGCAACGGATTACAAAACATTACATTTGAAACTAACGGTACACAACCGCTACATGAAGATCTTAAAACATTCTTTAAAACAGTATGGAATGAAGAACGTGGCTATCAAAAACTAACATTTTCAGTAAGTGCTAAACTACCAGACAGTGGCGAGAAATGGGAGAAAGCAATACTACCTAAAGTAGTTGCAGAGTATGAACAATATGGATATACATACTTAAAGTTTGTGGTAGCAACTAAAGAGGATGTTGAGGATGTTGACCGTGCAGTAAAAGAATATAGAGATGCAGGATTCAGAGGTCCGGTATATTTAATGCCAATAGGTGGACTACCAGAAGACTATCATTTAAATACATCAGATGTAGCAGAAATGGCAATGAAAAAAGGGTATAGGTATTCGCCTAGACTACAAGTAGATATTTGGCGTAACGCCTGGGGAACATAATTGGACAAGTATATATTTACAAGTGAATCAGTATCAGACGGGCATCCAGATAAAGTAGCAGATCAAATATCTGATGCACTAGTTGATGCTGGATTAGCAAACGGTGATCGTACAACAAGAGTAGCTATCGAAACACTGGTAGCAACAAATCATGTTACACTAGCTGGTGAAGTTAAAAACTTTAATGTTGTTGACATTAATCAAATAGTTAGAGATACAGTAAAAAAAATTGGTTATGAACAGAAGGGATTCCATTGGAATACACTAGAGATAGATAATCACATACACAGTCAATCAAATGACATTGCATTAGGTACTGATAATTTTGGTGCAGGCGATCAAGGTATTATGTTTGGATACGCATGTAATCACAACAGTGCTTATATGCCAGCACCTGCATATTACAGTCACGAAATATTAAAAAAATTAAAACTGTTACGCAAAGAGTTTGGTAATATATTGTTACCTGATGCTAAAAGCCAAGTGTCAGTAGAATATCTTGGTGATCAAGTACAACGTATCGATCAAGTAGTTGTTAGTACACAACATACACAAGATAATTGTGGTCACGCTAGGATACTTAGTAAAGATGTCGCCATGTCAGTATTAGGCGATCTAGTAGATGATAAAACTATTTGGCATCTTAATCCAACAGGTAATTTTGTAGTAGGCGGACCAGACGGTGACTCAGGATTAACAGGACGTAAAATCATTGTTGACACTTATGGCGGATGGGCTCCGCACGGTGGTGGAGCATTTAGTGGTAAGGATCCAACCAAAGTAGATCGCTCGGCGGCTTATATGGCTAGATGGTTAGCAAAAAATGTAGTAGCTGATCAAATGGCTGATTGGTGTCAAATACAGTTAAGTTATGCCATTGGTGTTAAAGAACCTACATCAATTTATATAGAGTCAAATGGACATAATAGATCAATTGAAAAGTTCATTAGAAATAATGTTGATCTAACACCACTAGGCATCATTGACAGATTTAATTTATTCAAGTATACTAACTATAGTGACAATTGTGTTTACGGACACTTTGGCGATAAAAATGTACCATGGGAGAAAATAGGATGGGATTATTAGACAATATTAAGAAAGCAGTAGGTGCAAAGCCTAAAGCTAAGACATCTACTAAAAAACTATCTGGCAAAGCACTAGCAGATAAAAATAAAGAACCGTATGTTAATATTTTAAGTATGGATGTAAATCCAGAAAATCTTAGCGAAGGTAGTTTTGAATTAGATTGGAATGATGTGTTTGTTGCCAGATTAATGAAAGCAGGATATCAAGGCAAAACAGATCAAGATTTAGTAGACCAATGGTTTCAAAATATTTGCAGGAATGTAGTGATGGAAACGTATCAGCAAGAACAAGCTATGAATCCTGGAATGAAAACCAACAAGCGTGACTTAGGCGACGGTAAATCAGAGATATCCTAATGGTCACAGACGATGGACTAACAGGTTGGGGACAATTATTTGCAATATTCCTCGTAATTGGTTTACCTTGTTTGATCTTTTGGTGGCTAGGTTGGTTTAAAAATACCAGTGTAATGATGTCAGCAGAGAAAAAAGATTTTGGGTTTGACAAGCCTAAAAAGATGCGTAGTTGGGAAGGTTTATTATACGTGCTTTGGAACTGGAAAAGTTATATTGCAAAAGCTATATGGCTAGTTGGTATACCTTTAGTTTGGTACGAATCAGATATAGGTAATGCTATACTTTGGTTTATATTTGGAGGCACACTGATACTAATGGGCAAGTTTTGGAAATTATTTAAATAGGAAAAAGATATGAAACTACAGGACACACCCTGGTTTAAATCAAAACCATTAATAGAACATGATTTATATTATGTATTTGAAGACAAATATCCTGTAACCAAAGGACATTTACTGTTTGTTCCTAAAGAGGATACCGCTTTACATATTCGACAGTGTTATATGGCCGCATATGAATGGGGAATGGACATATTTCAAAAAGCAATATGTGACGGATATAATATAGGACAAAATGTAGGCACGACAGCAGGACAAACAGTAATGTGGCCTCATGTACATATGATTCCACGCAGAGACGGCGATTGTGCAGATCCTAGAGGCGGTGTACGTGGTGTTATAGCAGAGAAGCAGAAGTACTAAATGAAATATAAGAACTTACTAGTTAGCGGGTGTTCGTTTTCCAAAGACTGGGGTCCAGGTGGTTTAAGGTCTTGGTCGCACTGGGTACAACAACGATATAACTTTAATACCGTGTATAACTGTGCTTTATCAGGTGCAGGCAACAAACAGATTGCTGACTCTATTGTACACCAAATTGAATTCAATACTGAATTAACTCCAGAAAACACATATGTGATTGTGATGTGGTCGGGAGCAGATAGAATAGATACTATGATTACACCGGATGCACTGGCTAAAGATTATAGTGAGACATATACGTATCAAAATAATATCATTGCTGGTATCAGTGGTGGAAGATATAATCCTAGTAATATGAAAACAAATGTATTCAAACATCTATATGATGTTAAAAACAATGATATACTAGCATTAGAAACATTCATCAATATTACAAATTCATTTCATTATTTGAGATCAAAAGGGTATAAATTTAAATTCGTGCAGTATCTCAATACATCTATGCCCTCACGTGATGAGTCATTTGATTGGCAATCTTTATTATCAGTAGATACTACATATATGATCAATGACTGTCAAACTGTATATGAATACGCATTAAAAAATGATTTATTGAGCGATGATGATTTTCACCCAACTGAACAAGGATACCAGCTGTGGGTTGATAATGTATTGAGTCAGGAAATTGATAATGATCTTATTAGTTAATGGTGATAGCCATACTGCCGGTGCTGAAGCTGTAAACTCTCATAGTTTTGCCTACGACGATCCTAAATATGTAAACATGCAACGTAGTCCACATCCAGATAATTTAAAAGCAAGTTGGGGATTAAATTTAAGTAAAATGCTGTCAGCTACTCCTCTCATATTAGCAGAGTCTGCAAGTTCAAACGAACGTATACTACGAACAACTAATCGATGGTTAGGAGAAAATTCAGACTCTGATGTTTTCGTAATCATTCAATGGTCAACTTGGGAACGTGAAGAATGGCTAATAGATAACGAGTGGTTTCAAGTTAATGCTAGTGGCATAGATGATGTTCCTGATAGTCATAAAAAAAGATATAAAGAATTTGTTGCTAATGTAGATTGGTCAAAGTGTACCCAAAATTGGTTTACAAGAATTAAAGCATATCATGAATACTTAGATTCGCAAGGAATCAAACATCTATTCTTCAATGGCAATACAGACTTTAGTAAGATAAAAAATCGTTATGATTTTGGTAAAAGTTATATAGATCCTTACTCGTCTGGGGGAACATATCATGGTTGGTTACAAGCTAACGGACACAAAACAGTAAGAAAAAATAGCTATCATTATGATGCAAAAGCACACAGTGCCTGGAGTAGATTTCTGATACGCTACATAGTTGACAATAAAATTGTTTGATCGTATAATATTAGCATGAGATACTTATTAGTAGACACAGCAAATACATTCTTTCGTGCTAGACATTCAGCATTTAGAGCAAGCAATACTTGGGAAAAAGTAGGCTTCGCACTTCATGTTACCCTGGCAAGCATAAACAAAGCACACAGAGATCAAAAGGCAGATCATGTTATATTCTGCTTGGAAGGTCGTTCCTGGCGTAAAGACTTTTATGAGCCTTACAAAAAGAATAGAGCAGTAGCCAGACAGGCCTTAACAGAAAAAGAAGCTGAGGAAGACAAAGCATTTTGGGAATCGTTTGATGCAATGAATACTTTTGTTAAAGAAGGTACAAATTGTACCACATTACAACATCCAGAATTAGAAGCTGATGATTTGATTGCTGGGTGGATACAGAGTCATCCTGATGATGACCATGTGATCGTAAGTAGTGACACAGATTTTTATCAGCTATTAGCTAGCAATGTTAAACAGTATAATGGAATCAGTGATGAACTACATACTCTAGAAGGTATTTTTGATAAAAAAGGTAATCGTGTATTAGACAAGAAAACCAAAGAGCCTAAGATAGTACCAAATCCTGAATGGATATTGTTTGAAAAATGTATGCGAGGTGATGCAACTGATAATGTGTTTAGTGCTTATCCTGGTGTACGTAAAAAAGGTACACGCAACAAAGTAGGATTGTTAGAAGCGTTTGAAGATAAAAATAAAAAAGGCTACAACTGGAATAATATGATGTTACAGCGTTGGGTTGATCACAATGAAGAAGAACATCGTGTGTTAGATGATTATGAACGTAATTGTATTCTGGTAGACTTGACAAAACAACCTGATGACATTAAAATTAAGATTGCTGAAACTATTGCTGAAGGACAAAAAGTAAAACAGATACCCATGGTAGGTGCTAAGTTTTTAAAGTTCTGTGGCAAGTATGATTTAGTAAAGTTAAGTGATAATGCATCAACAATAGCTGAGTGGATGAATGCTAGCTACCCAGTAAAAGGAGTATGATATGGCAGTAACAGCAAAAGGTATTGTTAAAAATAAATTTTGGGTTCTAATTGAAAACAAACAACGCATAGGTGAAATATCAGCTAATGGTATTGGCAGAGGTTATTCAATTACATTCCACGGATCAAAAGCAACGGTTGATAACGTAGACGAACTTAAAATTGGTCGTAAGAAAATTACATTTGTTGATGTACCAAAGCCTGCTCAGACAGAAAGAGATCAGGTACACGGGTATCCTACAGATTCAGAACCATTCAATGGGGTATGGGACCTACTACACAAGGCACCTATATATACCAAGGAAGATAATAGCAAGAGTTGGTTTTGTGCTGGGTGGTTCTTAATTAAAAAAGGACGTAATTGGAAACAGGAGTTTTGTCCAAAATTAATCACCATTGAACGTTATGATCATCGTGGCCCTTATCACACACAAGAAGAGTTACTTAAGGTCAAAGCATAATGCAACATATCAAACGCTTTATAGATCGTTTAAACGACCTACAAGCAACAAACGCCAAGGAGTTCACCATGAGTATGCACGAAGCTAGAATGTTGCATACAGATATCACAATGTCTTTAATAGACAACAAACAAACAAGTCAACCAGTTACTGATGAAGTAATTAATGTTGAAGTAAAAGGCGAAGGTTTCTAATAACTACGTAGTTATTTTAGCTAAATAATAGTACTATATTATAAAGTATTATTAATTATGAGCAGACCTAAACCAGAAGTACTTGTTGAAATTACCAACAAAGAAACATACAAAACAGAGCAGGTATTAGCTAGCGAAGGAATATGGGCAGTATATTTTGAAGCAAGACCTATCAATCTTAAGACCAGCAACTATCTAGTTCAGTACCCTGGACCTAAATACAAGAAAGTATCTTTTTCGAACCCTGGACATGCTATTAATCTAGCAAAAAAACTTAACGAACAATTCAAAACTGACAAGTTCTCTGTCGTATTATTAGACAAGGGCAAAGTGATCTATCCAGAAAGTGGAAAGAAAACTAAATCTAACTAAGCAAATACTTGCTACTCTTGAAAAACCCCTAGCATTAGAAATTGCCCTGGCTACCTGGTGGACCAATATACAAGAAACAGGTGGTATGGGACTAACTGAACACGGATTTAAATTATTTACTGAACAGTTAGATGTTAAATCATACGAATGGGATATAGAGAAAAATTCATCTTTGGGCAATCGTATAGTATTAGTACTTGACAGAAAGATGGAATATCCTTATTATATAAAAAGAGCAAGAAATAAAAAATCCAAAGGAAAATTATATCTATTTGGAGAAAGAGATGCTGTTCTAATTAATCTTTGTGGCAGTTTAGAAAAATTTGTAGAGAATACATTAGTCTGATGAACAAACTTATTGAACTATATAATCAAAAATCAAATTATGAAATAAATGATTTTATACAACAAATACCTATAGAAATTAACTTTGATATATTAAGACGAGAAGTTTTTGATATTATTATCAATAATAATTATGGCACTGGTATTGTAAGTTTAAGATTGCCTAATGGTGAAACCAACTGGATTGATCAAAAAGAAAAATTAGAAACTGGTAGTTGTCTTCCTTTTAGCCTAGACGGAGAAGGACTTGTTCCAGAAAATAAACGACCAAATAAAGATTATGTTAATTGGCATCCTGACTCAGGAGCATACTTGAAATCAATCACTACAAGTTTGGAAGAACTGACAGGATTATCCATTGGCAGAATTAGATTAGCTTGGTTAGAAGCAGATAAGGGTTACCCGATACATACTGATAATGATCCTATGAGAATACATATACCGTTATTTACAAATAATCTTTCTTACATTTTGCATGACAATGAAATATATAATTTTAAATATGGAAACGTATATCATCTGATTACACCAAGTATACATACTGCTTGGAACTTTGGAAGACTTCCTCGATTACATCTGGTATTATCAACAACGGGTAATCAAAAGATAACTGATATAATTAATAACGAAAGAACTCTAATTCAAGCAAACAATAATGTTAGAAATCAATTTAAAGATGGTGGTATTGACAGTTATAGTATGTCTCAGCTTTGTAAAATTATAGAAGCCAAACCAAATAGTAAAAAGTTTGAATACATTAAAAAAATAAACAGTATAATTAAAGGAGAATAGTATGGCACAGACAGGCAGAATACATCCAGGTCAACGTAAAGCAAACCCAAATGCAACATGCAATGGTAAGCCAAGAATTAAAGGTTGGTCCAGATCTAAATTAGAAGACGCAATAGAAAAATCATCAAAGAATAAAGAGAAAGCAAGATATCGTAAAGAAATTGAAAGACGATTTGCAACAGCATAAAATAATTTAATTTTAGGTTGACTTTATATCAGTAATACCGTATAATTACTCAGTAATAAAAAGTAGCCCGATTATCGGGCACCATTTAATGCACCCTTCGTCTATCGGTTAGGACACCGGGTTTTCATCCCGGCAAGAGGAGTTCGATTCTCCTAGGGTGTACCAACTTTTAGGAGATGTTATGGTTTGGAATGCAAAAGAAAGTTTCATAGTATCAGACGAAACAGCATGTAATTTTCCAGGTGGTAAATACGCAATGATAATAACTGCAGGTCTAAGGGCACATGATTTACAAAAAGGTGCTAAACCATTGATTCCAGATTTAGAAACTCATAAATCATCTGTGATAGCATTAATGGAACTTGAAGCAGGATTAATCACTTCTGGCTATCCACATGATCATGTAGAACCTGAGTCTAAAAAAGTGGAGGAGGTCGAAGAAAATATCTAGGGATAATAAATGGCATACGTAGTAACTGGAAATTGTATTGAATGTAAGTACACAGATTGTGTTGATGTCTGTCCAGTTGATTGTTTCGTGGAAGGTCCAAATTTCTTAGCTATTGATCCCGAGGAGTGCATTGACTGTTCACTTTGCGTTCAAGAATGTCCAGCAGAAGCAATATTTGCTGAAGATGATGTTCCAGAGGATCAGCAAGAGTTTATTGAAATTAATGCAAGGCTTGCAAAAGTTTGGCCAATAATTGATGCAATGAAACCAGCCTTACCTCAAGCGGATGAATATAACGGTAAAGAGGATAAACTATCCTTACTTAAAGAGGAGTAAATGATGTCTAATGATGATTTTCAATATAGTAATGAATCCGAAGAAGATATGGGACAACTTCATGCTATACATAATAATATGAATCATATTGCTGACGTTAACAGACAGTTAGCTGAGCAAGCAAAAAAACCCAGTGAAAAAGAATGTCTGGAATGTGGAGAGGAGATTCCTGAAGCCAGACGAATATCTGTACCTGGTGTACAATACTGCGTACCCTGTCAAGAATATTTTGAAATCAAAGGACGAACAATAGGAAAATAATGAAAGGGAGAAAGTAATGGATTGGAAATATTTTTATGACTTTATTATATTTGGTATTGTAGATAATTTAGTAATGTTATTGGGAGCTTTCTTTGGCTTAGGCCTAGAAAAATACTTGCCAAGTAGATTTCAAGTAGGGTTAGGAGCGGTCATTGGTGCTGGTATTGGTAATGCAGTGAGTGACTTTGCAGGAGGATTGGCAAGTGGAAACTTGGTATTAGCAATTGGTACTGGACTTGGATGTTTGATTGGTATGATAGCAATACCTCTATTTCACAGCATACAGAAATATCTTAGCAAATAGTCAATAATTATGACAATCGGAGAAGCAAAACATTTATTTGAGTTTACTGGTTCGGAAGGTAAATGTGATAAAGGTCATGTTGTAAAAATTCTTACTAATGGATTTGGATATTGTCCAGAATGTACAGAAGAGGGTGATTTAAATAATGTATTATGGGCACCGCCTGGGTATGTTTGTAAAGGTGAGACAAAAGTTGAAGACATTAAATAGGTAATGATTATGAAAGAAGACTTAATGGTTCAGCAACAGGTTGATAATTTATGGCAACACTTTGTTGGAGTTATATGTCTTAATCAAACAGGCAGAATACAAGTTAAAAGAGTACTACCAGAGTTTTTTGATAGATGGCCAACTCCAGAGAAGTTTCTTAGAAGTAGAAAATCAACTGTTATCAAAGTAATTAAAAGTTTAGGATTTTATAATAGACGTGAAAATTCTATTAGACAAATGACAAAAGACTTTCTAACTTGGGATCAGGAAGATGCTACAAAGTTATATGGCATTGGCAAATACGGTAGTGATAGTTATGAATTATTTTATAAAAAACGTGTTCCTGATAACGTAGGTGATCACGAACTAAAAAGATATATTGAAGAAGAATTTTATAATTAGAAATATTTCCACTATATGTAGTATTTTTATTTGACATCTAACACAAGATATGCTATAATTACAGTGTAATTAACAATAACTTGTGGAGAAACAAATGAAAAAGACTATAGATCAACAAGCATACGAAAAAGTAATGAAAAAATTGGATCGTATAGACGGTATGGTAACAACAGCAAATTACTTTATTGCATTCTTTTGTGGGTTTTGTATTGTAGGACTACTAATAGAAATAATATAATATTTTGGTTGACCGGAAAATCCAGAACTGCTATAATGTATTTAGAAGTTAGGAAATTAAATTATTTTTTAGGGGTAGAAAATTATGGATAACATTCAAATAGCAACAGATGCAATACGTAATGTAAAAAGCGACCAAGAATTAGATCAACTAATTGACGTGTTTAAATTACAACGTAATCATTTAAGTTATCAAACGGCTCGTACACTAATGATAGGAGACACTGTTAGTTTTGATGCTAAAACACGTGGTGTTATCAGAGGTAAAATAACTAAAGTTAATCAAAAAACTGTAAAAGTTCGTTGTGATCGTACACAAACTACGTGGAAAGTTACAGCCAGTTGTTTAACAAAGGAGTCAGCGTAATGGGATTAGATATGATGGCGTATGTAGTAGATCCAGATGCTAAACAGGTAGATTCTAAAGACACACCACCAGAAAACATTGCTGAATGGAGAAAGCACCCTAACTTACACGGGTGGATGGAACAGTTATGGCGTGAGAGAACTGGTAATAAGGATGATGACTTTAACTGCCGGGAAGTTGAGCTAACTGAAAAAGATCTTGATGATTTGTTTGAAGCTGTGATTCTAAATAGACTTCCAAAAACTCAAGGTTTCTTTTATGGTAGTGATGCTGATAGCTACTACAAAGGTACAGACAAAGCCTTTATATCAGATGCCTTAAAGGCAATAGCTAAGGGTAAGAAAGTTTTTTATAATTCATGGTGGTAAGGAGAAAATATGTTTGAATTTTTTGTAGGTATGTTAGTGGGTATGCTTGTTATAGATATACTATGGGCGTGGCAGTTTGGCCTACTAGAAAAGGTTGCCCAATGGGTCAATATGAAATGGAAATTATTTAAAGCAAGGAAAATTTAATGACAGAACAACTTGAATTCGAATTTGGTGTAGACCATAGAAGTGAATTTAGGAAATACTGTGATGAAAAATGGTGGGAATATGTGGAAGAAGTTGAACAATGGGAAGGTAAACAAGTAACCGGTAAGCCAGAAGATTATTTTAGAAAACATAAATGGTGGTTAAAAAACAAGTTTAAAAAGGAGAATAGATCATGAATGAAGCCGCAATAGTATTAATGTTAGTAACACAGGGAGGCATACAGTCAGGACCTGCTTTTCAAACATATCAAGAATGCGAAATGGTTAGTGCTAATATCAAAACCGTAGAAACATTTTGTTATCATCAGGAGCCGGCTGATATTGATGGAGCCATTGCTCGACTCGGTGAAATCATGAAAAAAATGAAAGAGCAATTAAATGAAGTTGAAAATGAAAATAATCAAAAAACAACACCTACGTTATAGAATTTGGATATATCTACCAGTTGTGATACTTATTGCAATAGGTGGGTATCATAACTATCAAAACTGGATTAATCCTTTAGGACTAAGACCAGAAGTAGATCCTAAACAACATGACGGTAGTCAAGCATTCCAAGTTCAGGAACAATTCAAATCAAGTATTACCAGGGAAGATGGCCTTCCAATATATATTCCTGAAACCAAAGACATTGTCATTGATGATACTTTCAATGAAAAAGAACAAGCAATATTTGATGAACTTAGAAAAAAAGATCCATATGAGGGTCAAATACTGGTTGACTAATAAATCATTTAGTCATATAATGTTTGTAAGTTAGAAATTTATTAACAACACGGGGGTGTAAAACATGACAGATACAAGAACAATTAATTCGCAAGATGCAAGAGCAGGACTTAAAAAATGCTTTGATAAAAAACGTCCTGTATTCCTTTGGGGTCCTCCAGGAATTGGTAAATCTGAACTAGTAGCAGACATTGCACAAGAACTAAAAGGTCATATGATTGATCTACGGTTAGGACAGATGGATCCAACAGACATTCGTGGTATTCCTTTTTACAATAAAGATAACGGTTTAATGGATTGGGCACCTCCAATTGATTTACCTAGTGTAGAGATGGCAAAAGAACATCCAGTAGTTGTTTTGTTCCTGGATGAAATGAACTCATCGGCTCCAGCAGTACAGGCCGCGGCATATCAATTAATATTAAACAGACGTGTTGGTAAGTATAAACTTCCAGACAACGTAGTTATTGTTGCCGCAGGTAATAGAGAATCAGATAAAGGTGTTACATACAGAATGCCTACTCCACTTGCTAACAGATTTATTCACTTAGAAATGAAAGTGGATTTTGAATCGTGGGAACAATGGGCAGTTAAAAACAAAATACACAAAGACGTTATCGGTTATCTTGCATATAGCAAGCAAGATTTATACGATTTCGATCCTAAGAGTTCGAGTAGGGCGTTCGCTACCCCCCGTTCGTGGACCTTCGTATCAGAATTGCTAACAGACGAAGATTCAGACAAGAGCGTTCTACTCAACCTAATCGCTGGAAGTGTTGGAGAAGGACTTGCAGTTAAGTTTATGGCACACAGAAAAGTAGCTAGCCAAATGCCTAATCCAGAAGACATACTTGCAGGTAAGGTAAAAGAGTTAGAAATTAAAGATATATCAGCTATGTATTCGTTAGTAGTTTCAATGTGTTATGAGCTTAAAGACAGACAAGACAATGGTATTAAAGAACCAGAGTTTAATAAAAATCTTGATTGTTTCTTTGAGTACATGATGAACAACTTTGAAACAGAGATAGTGGTAATGGGTGCCAGAACTGCTCTTACCACATATGATTTAAAATTTAGTCCTACTAAACTTAAATCTTTTGATAAATTTCATGATAAGTACGGGAAGTATATACTAAAAGCAAGCCAGGGATAAATGCGTACCTTTAAGGTAAGAAAGACATCAGTGCAATGGAATGCACACCCAAAATTCCTCTACTCAATTGAATTTGATAGGATTAGTTATCAACAGGCAGTAGAGGATTTTGCTATGGCATTAGATTGGTGTTGGTCAACTTGGGGGAATTCAGTAGATTTACAAAGTTGGCTACACCTAAATAGACGAAAGAAAAGTAATCAGTATTGGTGCTGGGATAATCAAACCAGTGTTCACAGTAACAGAATATATTTGTCATCAGGTAAGGAAGTTGATGTATTTTTATTAAAATGGAAATGATGATTGACATAGAGAACGTTGGACCTGATGATCAGCTTATGATCATCAAGTTGGAGGCTCCATTGGATACCACTGAAAAAATATTCCAATGGAATGATCGTATGGATATTATTTCAAAAGATCTTGAGGATGTTCCGTTCGCTGAAAGAGTAAGTTACGATAAATGGAAATGGTCTAATAGTCACGAACTTAATAGATACTTGACCTATTACTTTATGAGATTTGAAGGCAATGAAAGTTAAAATACCAAACAAGTTTAAATTTATTGATACCGTATTGTACAAAGTTGCTAAACCTTTTGACTTTGGTAAACCAGAAAAGAATTTACACCTAGCAAAAAAGATGTTAGACTTTATGAAAAAGTCAAAAGGTATTGGGATTGCGGCCCCGCAAGTTGGAATATCTGCCAGAGTGTTTGTTATGCAAACTAAGTTTGACGAGTGTGGTATGAGCATGTTCTGTTTTAATCCTCGTATCATTGAATACGGAAAAACTCTTTGTGAAACTGAGGAAGGGTGTTTAAGTTTTCCTGGTGAAACTATGAAGATAAAACGATCAGCATCAATACATGTAGAATATCATAACCACAAAGGCGAAAAGATTGAAGCAAGATTTTGGGGACTTAATGCAATCTGTTTTCAACATGAACTAGATCATTTAGATGGAATAGTCATTCACGATCGTTACAAAGAACAAAATGAAATTAACTAAAACACTAGCAGGATGTATTGATGTCTGGGAAGATTGTTGGGAATACTCTGCCAATACCGTTACTTTAGCTGAAGCCGTTTGTCAGAACACCGAACTACCAAATATTAGATGGCGACCAGCACCATATCTGGGCAAGAGTGCTAAACGCCAATCAGAATACCTAAACCTAACATCTATACACAAACAGCATCCTCATCCAATTACATCTAAACTGTATGAAGACTTTCATATGGTTATCACTGATGCTACCCAAGAATACATGAAGCGTTACGGAATTAGAGAGGACTGTTATAATAACTCTAGCTATCAACTATTAAAATATCAAGAAGGCGGTGAATACCCTAATCATTATGATGGCCCTACAGAAACAGGAAGACACATAAGTGCTATACTTTACATCAATGATGAGTACGAAGGCGGTGAACTAGTTTTTCCTTTACACAATATTTGGATTAAACCCAAAGCAGGAATGTTAGTTATGTTTCCTAGTTCATGGGCGTATCAACATCAAGCTGAGCCAATAACTAACGGCACCAAGTACGCTATTGTTACTTGGTTACACGATAGACCAAATGACAATGCCATACCTAGTTAAAGTATACTGGAGAGATGGTGATACCATACGTCAATGGAATGAAGACATGGCGTGGATAACTGACCAATTTGGTCTGCCTGGACATAATTGGCATGCAAATGTAACCACAGACTGGATGGAAATATCATTTAATGACGAAGTAGATGCTACATTAGCAAGATTAAAATTAGGACACTAACTATGAGTAACCCATTTGAATATATAACAGAGTTTGAATCTGCACTAGCTTCATACACCGGTGCCAAATATTCTGTAATGACTGACTGTTGTACCCATGCACTTGAGCTTGCATTTCTGGCAACTGGCTTTAAAAAGACAGAGTTTACTCCTAAAACATATATTAGCATTCCAATGATGTTAACTAAAATCGGAGTTGATTGGAAATATGGTAATCAAATTGATTGGTCAGGTGAATATTATTTTTCAGACACGAACATTTGGGATTCAGCTCGTGCATTATATCCTTCTATGTATAAAGAAAAACAGATACAATGTCTAAGTTTTGGCCATGGCAAGCCTTTACAGTTAGGTCGTGGTGGTGCTATCTTGTTAGATGACTATGAACTTTATAAGCGACTTAAACTAATGTGTTACGATGGTAGAGACTTATCTATAACACCTTGGGAAAAACAGGAAGTGTTTGAACTAGGTTATCACTACAAGCCCACACCTGAAGAAGCAGAACTAGGATTAAAAATGTTAGGAACTCATAACGAACAGCCTAAATACAAGGATATCACTAGTTATCAATATCCAGACTTAAGAAAAATTACAATAAAATAACAGTTGACCAATAATTCATTTTATCATATAATACTTGTATGACTACAGCAACCACAACAGAAAATAAAGATAAAGAACTAGCAGAAAAATTTAAAGATATTCTTGGTCCTACAGACCGAGCAGTAGATGCAGAAGCACGTGAACGTTTAGTTACTGCACGTATTGGTCTGCTACTTAAACAACCGTTCTTTGGTAATTTAGCTACAAGACTTAAACTAGTAAATGCAGACGAATGGTGTCAAACAGCGGCTACAGATGGTCGTAACTTTTATTACAATTCACGTTTTATCATGATGTTGTCAGGGGAAAAAGAATGTGAATTCTTGTTTGGTCATGAGGTACTACATTGTGTATATGAGCATATTGGACGTAGAGATGACAACGATCATCAAGCTCAACTTTCAAATGTGGCCGCTGACTATTGTGTCAATGGTGATCTGGTACAACACAAAGTAGGCGAGATGATTACCAGTGTTCCTTGCTTACATGATACAAAATATTATGGTTGGAACTATGAGCGTGTATATGATGATTTATATGAGAATGCTGACAAAATTGACATACAGGACCTAGTCGACCAATTGTTAGATGAACATTTAGAAAATGAGGAATCAACTACATCAGAAACTGCTGAAAGCGACAAAGATAAAAAAGATGATAAAACAGGTAAAGGTAAACCTAAATTATCAAAACAAGAATTACAAGATATCAAAGATGAATTAAAAGAAGCAATGGTAAGTGCCGCCAAACAAACAGGTGCTAGTAATCTTCCTGGTGGTGTTAAAAGAATAATAGAAGAAATTACAGATCCTAAGATGGATTGGAGAGAACTTCTAAGACAACAACTAGAAAGTACTCAAAAAAGCGATTATACTTTTGCTCGTCCTAGTCGACGAGGTTGGCATTTAGATGCTATACTTCCAGGTACAGACCATGAAGAAATGATTGATATTGCCATTGCTTTTGACTCATCTGGGTCAATGGGAAATAAGATGCTAAGTGATCTTAAAGGTGAGGTTAAAGGTATCACTGAAGAATTTAACAATTACAGAATACATATGTTCTCATTTGATACAGAAGTTTATAACCCACAAGACTATACCAGTGATAACTTAGATGATATCATGGAGTATGAAATAGAAGGCGGAGGTGGAACAGACTTTGTTTCCATGTTCAACTATCTTAAAGAGAATGAAATTTCACCAAAAAGATTAGTGGTATTTACAGATGGTTATCCTTGGGGTTCCTGGGGAGATTCCAACTATTGCGAAACTGTATGGATTATACATAGCAATAGTAACCCTAATCCACCGTTTGGTCAGTGGGCACTCTACGAGGATGACCAGTAAAAAATTTACCCCTACCCAGCGTAGACCATTAAATATTAGTAGAAACTATTCGAATAGGAGTTAATGATATGGCGAAAGCTAAAGAAACAAAGAAAGAAGAAGTAGCAACACCTGAAGCACCTGCTACAGAAAATGCTACAGAAAACCCTGCACCACAATTAACAGTACAAGATTTAGTTGTATTGCGTAGTTGTATTGAAATGGGTTCACAAAGAGGTGCTTGGCGTGCTAACGAGTTAACACAAGTTGGTGCAGTATACGAAAAGCTATCAGCTTTTTTACAAACACTTTTACCACCAAAAGAAGCAGAGGCTGACGAGCCAACTGCTGATAAAGGAGAAACAAATGATTAAGCACGTTGGGCAACATAATGAACGTAAGATTGTTATCGTTTATAGAGAAGTTCCTGATCAAGACCACATGGCTTTGGTTGTATATTCCGATGTACTGCCTGGAGCAATTCATGACCCTGTTATGAAAGTGTTAGAAGATGAAGGACAAGCTCAAAAATCACTAGCAGATGCATTCCATAAGGCAACATTACCAGATGGTAGAAACATGCTAGGAGCATTGCATTCAGAAGGTTACCTCAAGAAAGTTCAAACTAATCAAATTGTTGTTACAGCAAATAAATCTTCAAGCGTTAGATTAGATGAACTTAACAAGATTATCAACGAAATGGAACAAGGTGCTGATGCACAAGAACGTTTAGCAAAATTAGATGAGAGTAGAGGTCTGGTAGATCCTGCCGTAGGTCGTGAGCTAGGTGCTCCTCCTCCAACTACTGCTCCAGCAGGTAGTGCTTTAACTGATGCAGATATTGCAAATAATCTATTAGATCAAGCAAACACTATGGAAAGGAATGCTAAATCAATGCTTGCAGAATCAAAACGTTTAAAAGCAGAAGCAAAAGAAATGGCACCCAAAAAGAAGGCCGCACCTAAAGCAACTGGCGTGAAAAAGACGACAGCAAAAAAGACCGTAGCATAATTAGAAAAGGAAAACCATGCTCCTCAGTGAAGAATTCCTCTCTCGATGGGAGGACCTGGTTGAAGGCGTTGACAAAACTGATGTTCCGGTAGACTGCATTAAAAGAGTTGTAATTAAACTTAAAGACGGTAGACGCCGCTATTTAAATATGGCAACACTGCGTAAAAAAGGATTAGATCCTTATGAGCTCGAAGGCGTACTTAATCAGAAACTTGAAGAATATGATAAAGATATCGCTAATGTTGACTTCTTTGTTGATGTTGATCAAGTAGCAGAACTAATACAACCAGAGACGGATAAAATACTAGGTGGTCTATGAAGGCCATCCTAGCATGTGACAGCCAAGGAGGTATTGGGAAAGATAACCAGTTACCTTGGAAAAAACTAGAGGGAGATCTCCCTCGCTTTAAAGAACTAACAGAAAATCAAATAATAGTTATGGGACGCAATACCTGGGAAAGTTTACCAGAAAAGTTTCGTCCTCTTCCAAATCGGATAAACGTTGTAGTTAGTAGTCAACAACTCAAATTACCCGAAGGTGTTGGACTAATCAATGATATCAGTATGGTTGATACTAGTCCAGTAGTTTGGTGCATAGGCGGAGCAAGTTTATTCAAACAATTACTACCTAAAATTACAGAAATACATCTTTCACAAACATGGGAGACATATGATTGTGATACATTTATTGACATCGAACAAATTAAAAAAGACTTTGAAGTACAAAATCAAATAATACACGAAGGGCACACTTATATGATATTGACAAGAAAATGAAAACATACCTAGATAGCTTGCAATACATATTAGATAACGGAGAAACACGTAGTGATCGTACCGGAGTAGGTACCATTGGTGTGTTTGGTATGCAACAACGATATGATCTTACTCAAGGCTTTCCTGCTATTACCACAAAAAAATTAGCATTCAAAGCATGTTTATCTGAACTACTTTGGTTTATAGAAGGTAGCAGTGACGAACGTAGACTAGCTGAAATACTACACGGTACTAGAGATCACAAAAAGAAAACTATATGGACTGCCAATGCGTTAAGCAAGGATTGGCAAGATCGTAAACAGGTATTTCCTAAAACTCCTGGAGTTGATGTGTTAGTCAACGGCACACTTGGTGGGGTCAATGAAGGTATTGACACACCTGATTATGATCTAGGCCGTGTGTATGGAGTACAGTGGCGGTCGTGGCGTAGAAGTATAGAGCATGCTTCGTACAGCCAATTTGAAAATATAGAACAGGAATTTAAACAAGTACCTAATCCTGATTATCATGTAGACCAACTTGTTAATCTGATTAAAGACATTAAAAAAGACCCCAATGGTCGCAGACACATTTTAAGTGCATGGAATCCTGGAGAGTTGGAACAGATGGCATTACCCCCTTGTCATTGTTTTGCACAATTTTATGTAAGTGGTGATGGTAAGTTAAGTTGTCAAATGTATCAACGTTCATGCGATATGTTTTTAGGAGTTCCATTTAACATTGCATCATATAGTTTATTAACGCATATGATCGCACAGTGCTGTGATCTTAATGTAGGTGAGCTCATACATACCCTAGGAGATGCACACATATATACGAATCATGTAGATGCTGTTCGAACACAATTGTCTAGAAAACCAAAAGAATTACCAACATTATGGCTAAATCCAGACATAAAAAACATTGACAAGTTCACCATGGATGATGTTAAACTACAAGATTATAAACCAATGGGTTCAATCAAAGCGGAGATGGCTGTATGAAATTAACTGATAAACATAGAGTAAGATTTGCACAACATTCTGAATACGAAATTAGAGACGAAGAAAAGATTTTCTGGAAGGTAGCAGACAAGTTTAAAGAGAACACAGAAAAAGCAGAATGGGTAGAACGTAATGGTGTTGAATTACAGTATGATCTA